>JQIA01000368.1_pt1 | contig 22293 bp, 16 predicted proteins | sample 811431 | NCBI WGS metagenome assembly JQIA01 (sample SAMN02998118, study PRJNA258478) | marine sediment metagenome | biome: marine; feature: seafloor; material: sediment; isolation source: oil-polluted sediment collected from 3 locations (0.5 km, 0.7 km and 0.9 km)... | place: USA: Gulf of Mexico ...
ATATTTTGACCAAAGACAATGTGGATGCCGTGGTTCACACTCTCCCCGATGCAACTGCCTGGCTTCTTAACATTCGAGGGGCTGATCTTCCAAGTACACCCTTCGCACTTGGCTTCTCCATTTTGCGAAAAGATCAAACTGTCGATCTATTCCTACCACCGGAGAAACTTTCGTCCGACCTATCGGCTCATTTGGGAAATGGTGTTCGCCTTCATGCCCCGGATCAACTTTCAGAACAACTGTTCGCACTAAAAGGTCAAACAGTTCAGATCGACCCTGCAACAACTAGCCAATGGATCGTGAATAAGCTTGTGGAAGCCGGCGCAACGATTACCCGTGCTGCCGATCCGTGCCTGCTCCCTAAAGCCACAAAAAATGAAACTGAGCTCGCCGGCACCCGGAATGCCCATATACGAGACGGCGTTGCTGTTACTAAGTTCCTTGAATGGTTGTCCATCGAAACACCAAAAGGAACGGTGGATGAGATTAGCGCAGAACAGAAACTATACAGTTTCCGTTCTGAAGGGGAAAACTTCAAAGATACGAGTTTTGCTACTATTTCTGGCGCTGGCCCCAATGGCGCTATTGTTCATTATCGCGTCACACCTAAAACTAACCGTAAGTTGGAAGCTGGAAACCTTTATCTTGTGGATAGTGGCGGCCAATATTTGGATGGCACAACGGATATTACCCGAACAGTGGCAATTGGAACCCCAACGGAGGAAATGAAAGATCGTTTCACTCGTGTCCTTCAAGGACATATCGCGTTAGCCCTTGCCAAGTTTCCAATTGGCACAACAGGAAGTCAGCTTGATACCCTTGCAAGAATGCCCCTTTGGAAACAGGGCCTCGATTATGATCATGGGACCGGTCATGGCGTGGGCAGCTACCTATCTGTTCATGAAGGGCCGCACCGTATCTCAAAGATGCCGTCGCCAGTGGCATTACGGCCCGGTATGATTTTATCCAATGAGCCAGGATATTATAAAACAGGCGAATTCGGGATCCGCATTGAAAGTCTGGTTGCAGTAAAAGCAGCAGATGCACCCGATGGGGCTGAGCGGTCTATACTGGAATTTGAAACACTGACTTTCGCACCCATCGACAAGAATTCTATCGATTCTGAGATACTAAATACGTCAGAAAAACAGTGGCTTAACGCCTACCATCAGAATGTTTGGGAGAAAGTCTCTCCGTTTGTCGGAGAGACAACCCTGAAATGGCTAAAGGCTGCGACAGCCCCCATCTAGTGTGATCGATCGGACGGGATCTTAACTCTGTCCGATCATTTCCACCCATTCTTGCTCAGTCATAGTTGTGACACCGAGACTTTCCGCTTTTTTGAGTTTCGATCCGGCTTTTGCCCCAGCAACTAATATGTCTGTTTTAGCTGAAATGGACCCACTAACCTTTGCGCCCAAGTTTTCAGCTTGAGCTTTGGCTTCTGCCCGGCTCATCAATTCAAGTGATCCGGTAAAAACGACTATTTTACCGCTGACGGGACTATCATCGTCAGGAACATCAAAACTATTGATCTTGATTTGGCCCGCCAGGTCCGCAAGAAGCTTGCGATTAGTCTCTTCAGAGAAAAATTCCTTAACAGCATCAGCAACCGCGTCTCCGATGCCATCAATGTTGAGCAGATCTACGTACATCTTTCCAGGCTCAGTCTGTTCCGGGCTAAACACTTCTAGCAATTCATCCAGTGTCAGATAGTTTTTAGCAAGCAAGCGGGCGTTACCCTGCCCCACATGACGAATACCAAGGGCATAAATAAACCGGTCCAGATCAATTTTGCGCCGATCATCGATTGCGCTGAACAAATTCCGTACGGCTTTATCGCCGAATCCATCAAAATTCTTTATTTTCTGGAGTGACTTTCGATCATTTTCTTCCAGAGTAAAGATGTCCACAGGGCTTTTAATCAATTCTCTCGTATAGAATAATTCAATTTGTTTTGCGCCAAGACCGTCAATATCGAAAGCGGTCCGGGAAACAAAATGTTTTAATCTTTCCACCGCTTGTGCCGAACAAACCAATCCACCAGTACACCGCCGAACAATATCGTCTTTGCCTGTGGCAATATTTTTCTCGCGAACCGCATGACTGCCACATACAGGGCATATGGTTGGCAGCAAATAAGGCTCGGTGTTTTCCGGCCGCTTATCCAAAACGACTTCGACAACTTGCGGAATAACATCACCGGCGCGCTGAACAACGACCGTGTCACCAATGCGGATATCTTTGCGTTGAATTTCTTCCTCGTTATGGAGCGTCGCGTTTGAGACCACAACGCCGCCCACTGTTACTGGATCCAGCCGGGCAACAGGTGTTAACGCCCCCGTACGCCCAACTTGCACTTCAATATCTTGAACCGTTGTTGTTGCTTTTTCTGCCGGGAACTTGTGGGCGATGGCCCAGCGGGGACTTCTGCTCACAAAACCAAGGCGTGATTGCCAGTCAAGGCGGTTGACCTTAAACACAACACCATCGATATCGTAGTCCAGTTTAGCTCTCAACTCTTCGATCTTGCGGTAAGCGTCAATGGCTTCTGCCATATTTTTACAAACCCTACATAGCGGATTTACGGAAAAACCCCACTTGGAGAACTGATCCAATACTTCGAACTGACTTGCACCCCCAACATCCGAGACGGCCCCCCAAGCATAGGCAAAAAACTTCAACTTTCTTGAAGCCGTGATAGCAACGTCAAGCTGACGAAGTGATCCTGCTGCAGCATTCCTTGGGTTTGCGAATACCTTTGATCCCCGTGCCACCTGTCTTTGATTGAGGTCTTGAAAGTCCGCAATGGACATATACACTTCGCCGCGAACGTCGAACATTTCAGGAATAGCCGTTTTTCTGCCATCCAGATTAAGGGGTAAATCCTGAAGAGTTCGTAGATTTGCAGTAATATCTTCCCCTTCTTTCCCATCACCACGGGTTGCGCCTTGAATAAATTCACCCTTCTCATATCGCAGGGATGCCGATAATCCATCAATCTTAGGTTCTGCAAAGAAAGCAATATCCTCAAGCGGCCCCAAGCCAAGGAACCGTCTCACGCGTCCTTCGAACTCGCGTAGATCTTCGCCATTAAACGCGTTATCCAAGGAGAGCATGGGGACAGAGTGCTGCACCTTCCCAAATCCACGTGCAGGCGCACTACCCACAGTTTGACTGGGGCTATCGCTATGTACCAGTTGCGGGAAAAGGATTTCAAGCTCGCGTAGTGTACGCAAAAGAACGTCATACTCAGCGTCAGAAATACTTGGGGCATCATTCTGATAATAGGCGGTATTGTGTGTCTTTAAATCCGCAGACAAACGGCGATGTTCTGCAGTCGCGTCTAAAAGCGACATTGTAGTGGGCTCACCCATCTTAAAGTTACCCTTCGATTAGACTTTGTGCCGCTGCGCGGGCTTCATTTGTAATACTGGCGCCAGATAACATGCGGGCGATTTCTTCTTTTCGCGCATCTTCACTTAACCGCTCGACTGATGTTGTGGTGACTTTACTGCCGCCCTTAAATATATTCCAATGCGCTCGCCCTGCCGCGGCCACTTGCGGTGAATGGGTAATGACGAGCAATTGCAACTCTTCTGAAAGTCGGGATAATCGTTCGCCAACCGCATCTGCGGTTGCACCGCCAACGCCGCGATCTACTTCATCAAACACCAATGTTGGTGCAGAACCAGATCGAGCAAGAACAACTTTCAAGGCGAGCATAAATCTGGACAGTTCGCCGCCGGATGCGATTTTGATAAGGGCACCGGGCTTGCTGCCGGGGTTGGTAGCTATTTGAAACTCAACCTTATCCATGCCCGTTTCAGACCAGTTTTCCTCAGGTAATTCTTGAACCAGCGTTTCAAACTTGGCACTTCCCAATTTTAGGGGCCCCAACTCTGCCAAAACCGCTTTATCCATTAATTTCGCAGAAGACAATCTTTTTGCCCGGAGAGAACCTGCAGCGACTTGGAAATCTTCTCTAGCGGCAGAGACCTCCTCTTGAAGCCTTGTCACTTCAGCATCACCATGTTCCACAGCAGCTAGACGAGACTTAAAATCCGCCAGTGTTGGGATAAGGCCAGAGACTTCGCATTTATGTTTCCGTGCGGCAGCCCGCAAAGAAAACAGCCTCTCTTCCACATGTTCAAGGCCAGAGGGATCCATGTCAAGATCACGGCCCACGGTATCAATAACCATAGCCGCTTCACCCATTTCGATCGCCGCCCTCTCAAGGCTATCTAGAACAGCGTCAAGTTTCCCTGATGCCTTTTCAACCACTCGCTCAATGGCGCGTGTCGCAGTTCTAATTTTACCTTCAACTCCGCCATTTTCAGTTAGAGATTTACGCGCATCTTTCAGGGCGTCAGCGATTTTTTCGGCATGCATGAAATCCGACCGCAACGCAGCCAGTTCCTCTTCTTCGCCCTCAACAGGGGCTAGATCTTCTAACTCTCCCACAACGTGACGCAAATATTCTTCATCCACTCGGGCTTGTTCAATTTCATACAGAGCGTTTGTAAGAGCCGTTTTCAAAACCTGCAAACTGGAGAATTTTTTTGCCACATCTTTTAGGCGACTGAATAGCTGGCCATACAAGTCTAAAACCTGACGATGGCCTTTTGCATCCAGCAGGCCGCGTTCGGCATTTTGACCATGAATTTCAACAAGCGCCTCCCCGACGGAGCGCAATAAACCCGTACTCACTGATTGATCATTGATCATTGAGCGATTACGGCCATCGGCACTAATCACACGGCGTAATATGATGGGTTCGTTCTGTTCTGCATACAAATCTTCAAGCAGATCAAACACTGGATGTCCTGCCGGTAAAATAAATTCAGCGGATACGCTTCCTTTATCTTCCCCAGCCCTGATTAAGCCCATATCAGCGCGAGCGCCGAGCGCTAGGGCAAGGCTATCGAGCAATATGGACTTACCTGCACCTGTTTCGCCCGTGAGGACGCACAAGCCTTGATCAAAAGTTAAATCCAGCTTATCGATTAGGACGATATTACGAATAGATAGGGATGCTAGCATATGCTATGGGACCTAAAATATTGTTTTCCAAGTCTTAGTCAGCCAGGAGTCTTCTTTAACTTCCGGCTTCAAATAAGCTTTATCCAAAAGAGCATAGCTATCTTCATACCATTCACTTCCAGGAAAATTATAGCCAAGAACAGCAGCGGCAGTTTTCGCTTCATCCGTAATACCAAGAGATAGATAAGCTTCTGTCAAACGATGTAAGGCTTCGGGAACATGGGTGGTTGTCTGATAGCGCTCTATGACCTGTCTGAACCGATTGATGGCGGCAATGTATTCTTTTGTATTCAAATAATACCGACCAATTTCCATTTCTTTTCCAGCCAAGTGATCGCGGGTCAGATCAAGTTTAAGTCTGGCATCTCGAGCATATTCAGTATTTGGAAATCGTCTAGACACTTTTTCAAGCGCATCAAGTGCTTGTCGGGTCACTTTTTGATCTCGGCCAACACCTGTGATCTGCTCATAATATGAAATAGCTTTCAAATAGTAGGCATAGGGTACATCTTTGCTACCCGGATGTAATTCTATAAATCTGTCGGCGGCTAAAATCGCCTGATCATATTTATTACTTTGGTAATAAGCGAACGCAGACATCACTTGGGCCTTATTTGACCAAACTGAATACGGATGTTGCCGTTCCACTTCATCGAAGCCTTTGGCTGCTTCAAAGTAATTTTCAGCGTTCAAATCAGCCAACGCTCTGTTGTACAGCAATTGCACTGGCTCTTCCTGATATGTCTCTGCGACATCAGAACTACAGCCAGCCATTACAAAGGCTGCAAAAATTAAAACTGACAGGGATTTTCCCTGAAACGCTTTCATGCGAAATGTCGCCATCACTTTGATCCATATTGGAGCTAATCGTTAGAATGTATTTTATCCAATCATACACGCCTTGGAAAGCACAGCTTGATTTTTTCTTAGTAAGTGAAAATTTTTCATTATTTTTCAGCAAAACCACACTTTAAATTAGATAAATTACACTCTAAGTCTCTAATTTAATTAACTTTATCATAGGTTGTATTTATCCTATTTTCTTTTTTGCTGTCAGTGTGCTAAATTAATAGCAGGGGTAGATACAATTTTCAGATCTTCTTCCTATAGAAGAACCGACAGATCTGCTAGTGAAACCCTGTAAGACCAGTTCGATGTATAGTAAATGTTTATGGGCACCCCAAGGGCCCTAGTTACAGAAAGGTACCAGCTAATGAGTAAACTCGCCAAACGAGTTGACGACCACGTCGGTGAGCGCATCCGGGAGAGGCGCACAATGATGGGGTTAACACAAGAACATTTAGCCCAAGCTTTAGAAATCTCTTACCAACAAGTACAGAAATACGAAACTGGCGCAAACCGTGTCAGCGCTGGACGTCTGTATGAAATTGCCCAACGTCTCGAAGTGGACGTCTCATACTTCTTTGATCAACTTGAACCATTAACCGTCAGCTCTCCCCTCGAGCATGGTGGAAAGAACCGTTCAACAATTGAGTTGGTTCGTAATTATAGTGAAATTGAAGAACCAGCAGTTCGCTCTGCTGTCAGCGGGCTTATTAAAAGCCTAGCGGGTCGTGAACGTAAGCGCAAAACAGCGTAAACGAAAAAAGGCACGGAAAATTTCCGTGCCTTTTTTATATTCCAACAAATTCGAAGTTTTGATTTATGCAGTAATCGGCGCTGCGGCTTGTTGTTCTGGCCAGTAAGCCCCGCCAACATTCGACGCCCGAACAGGCGCCTCCAATGTATAGCACCATGCATCTGCGTCACTTAAGAAGGCATGAAGCAATTTGTTGTTTAGGGCATGCCCAGATTTATATCCATGGAACTGCCCAATAATCTGAGCCCCCGCAAGATATAGATCACCAACAGCATCAAGCGCTTTATGGCGAACGAATTCATCTTGATACCGAAGACCTTCTTCGTTCAGAACGTCTTCACCGCTCAAAACAATTGCATTATCAAGTGAGCCGCCTTTGGCAAGACCCATGGACTTCAACTGCTCCAGCTCGCTCAAGAAACCAAACGTACGAGCTCTTGAGAGTTCATTTTTAAAAGTCCCATTCCGCATATTGAAGCTGCAATTTTGATGTCCGATCCGCTTGTTATCGAAAGCAATCTCAAACGCGACAGATACGTTATCACCTGGGGATAATATTGCCGCTGCATTTCCGTCCCGAACTTCAACTTCTTTTAAAACCTTGATGTATTTGCGCGGAGATGACTGTTCAACAGTATCTGCACATTCAATCAGAAAAATGAACGGCGCAGCGGAGCCATCCATTACAGGAACTTCCGGACCATCAAGTTCAACGATGGCGTTATCAATACCACTTCCAGAAAAAGCAGCCATTAAATGTTCAATTGTTGCAACCTTCACACCCGCTTCATTTGCGATTGTGGTGCACATAACAAGTTCACTAACCGTATTATAATGTGCAAGCACATCGGACACGTCAGAGGCAACATCAAGCCGACGAAAGACAATCCCTGTATCTGCTGCCGCAGGTTTCAGGGTCATATTTACAACATTTCCGCTATGAACCCCAACACCAGTACAGCCGATGCTGTTCCGTAAGGTCTTTTGAAAAGTTATCATAATAGAGCACACTTCCATTCGGTTTTTATCGTAGCTTATTTCTAACGAAGTGGTGCAGGGAACTCAAATCACTCTTTGTTACCAATTATTTCCATGATGAAACAAACGTTAACAACCAGTTTGCGTCCAACGAAAAAGGGTCGCACCGAAGTACGACCCTTTTTCAACAAATTACTCAACTACGCTACTTTGCTCACGCAAAGTACAATCCTCAAATGAGTGCCTAGTTAGCTTGGCGTCTCAAAAACGCGGGAATATCTAAAAGATCCTCGTCGTCTTTCTTCTTTTCAATCCGAACTGAGGATGACAGGGCTTCTTCCTGTTGTGGTTGCGCTGTCATTTTTGGAGTTGCCGGTGCCGCCGGCTTAGCCGTTGCAACAGGCTCTCTACGAGCAACAGGCGGGCTCACTTCAGCTTCTTTCCGCTCTGCTTCAACTTTACGGCTCAATCGACCAACGCCGGTCATTCGCTCGAATAAGCTAGGGCCTTTACGTTTGCGTTTAGGTTGACCTGCGTCTTCTGCACTTTGCTTAGCCGCAGGGTTAATCAGTTCTTCCGCTCGTTTATCAACCCTAATAACAGGAGGAGCCTTAAACGGAGCTTCACCGCCGTGGGCTTCTGTGGTCGCAACTTCACTTTCCTCCATCACATCTTCGATTTCAGAGAGTAAATCTGGTTCCATATCACGCGCTAAGTTATCACCAGAGGCTACGCCTTCAGAATGTCCAACTGACATAGTAGGCGATCCATGAGTTTCTGTACCGTCACTACTCATCATCGGTTGCCCGGCTGGGGCACGCTCAGGAATAGAAGCGCCAAAACCACTGGCTCGAACTTGCGCCATGCCACCCAATGAAGGCTCAGACACCGCGCTACCGCCAAATCCAGTCGGAGTTGGTTTGACGCCGCCGCCAGTAACTTTAAGCAAAGATGTCACGTTTGGAGCAATTGGCTGCATCATATCAAGAGCATCAATTCCTGTCGCGACAACAGAGACACGCATAGTGCCATCCATGTCAGGATTAAACGTTGATCCAACAATAATATTCGCGTCCGGATCGACTTCGTTCCGAATGCGATTTGCAGCTTCATCCAATTCGTACAGTGTCAGGTCCATTCCGCCGGTGATGTTGATCAAAACGCCACGGGCGCCTTTCATAGAAACATCATCCAACAGGGGATTTGAAATAGCAGCTTCAGCAGCTTCAATGGCGCGATTTTCGCCAGAAGCTTCGCCTGTGCCCATCATTGCCTTACCCATTTCGCTCATGACAGTATTTACGTCAGCAAAATCGAGGTTGATCAAACCTGGCATAACCATCAAATCGGTCACACCGCGCACACCTGAGTGCAGCACATCGTCCGCCATGTTGAAAGCGTCTGCAAATGTGGTTTTTTCGTTCGCAATACGGAACAGATTTTGATTAGGGATAATAATCAAAGTGTCTACGTATTTTTGAAGCTCTTCAATGCCGGCTTCCGCCGTCCGCATTCTGTGATTGCCTTCAAACTGGAATGGTTTGGTGACAACGCCAACTGTCAGAATTCCGAGCTCTTTTGCAGCTTTGGCTACAATTGGTCCGGCGCCTGTCCCTGTACCACCGCCCATACCGGCCGTAATAAAGCACATATGAACGCCTTTAAGGTGAGAGGTAATTTCCTCGATCGCCTCAACAGCGGCTTCAGCACCAATCTGTGGCTTGGACCCGGCCCCAAGGCCTTCGGTCAGCTCAGCTCCCAGTTGAATACGGTTGTCAGCCAAACTTTGTTTCAACGCTTGCGCATCGGTGTTCGCAACGACAAAGTCAACGCCCTGAAGCTCTGACTGGATCATATTGTTGACGGCGTTTCCTCCGGCTCCACCAACACCCAAAACCAGAATTCTAGGCTTCAGATCGGTTTGGTCCGGCACTGACAAATTTATCCCCACAGCACTACCCTCCTTATTAACGCAAGCTATACTTAGTAATACCAAATATTGTAGGTAATGGAACCCTACTTCTTACATATTGATCGAAAAACATTCTTTTTGTCGAATTAAAAGTTTTCCTTGAACCAACTTCCGATACGCAAAAGGCGGTTTTGTGGGGTTTTTTCTTCCCCTGAACCACCAAGTTGGTCATTGAAGTTTTTACGGACTGCGAAGGACAAAAGTCCCGCAGCGGTGGCAAACGCCGGCCCCTCTACAGCTTCAGCCAGTGATTTGACACGTATAGGTTTACCCATGCGAACTTGTTTGTCTAATATTCGACCCGCTAATTCTTGTACGCCAGCCAATTGTGATGCACCGCCAACGAGCACTGCACGACGCCCAGCCACCTTGGCAAAACCAGAGGACGCAAGACGATCTCTCACGATTTCGAGAATTTCTTCCATTCTTGGTTTAATAATTCCAACCAGCATCGATCGCGGGACATGATTTGCCACTTCGTGCTCAGCTTCGCCAATCAATGGAACATCAATTATTTCTTTTTCATCAGACGGGCTGGCGAGTGCGCTGCCGTACAAAGTTTTCATCCGCTCTGCATTTGCAAGGGTCGTAGACAGGCCTCTCGCGATATCATTACTAACATGACCACCACCAACAGGAATGGTCTCGTTATACACCATCTCTCCGTCGTAAAAAACGGCGAAGGAGGTCGCCCCGCCGCCCATATCTATGATGGTGACACCCAAGTCCATTTCGTCTTCAACAAGGCACGCCAAACCGGAGGCATATGGCGCCGACACGAGATTAGCCACACTTAAATGGCATCGCTCAACGCAATTGGTAATGTTTCTGACATGATTGTTTAGAACCGAAACCATATGCATACTAACGCCGAAGTTATCACCGTACATCCCGCGCGGATCCCGAATGCCACGATTTCCATCGACGTTATATCCAACCGGCAGCGCATGTATTACGGATCGATTTTCCGGATTATAGCTGGTTTGAGCTTCTTTCAAGGTGCGAACAAGATCTTTTCCACCAATTTCTTGACCTGCAATAGACATTTCCACATCGACTGTTTGAGACGCTGGCTGACCAGCCGAGACACTCAAATAGACTTCTCTAATAGTCTCCCCGGCCATTCGCTCAGCAGCATCCACAGCGGAGCGAACGGACTCCTCAGCATTTTCCATATTGGTGATGGCACCTGCTCGCATGCCACGAGCAACCTGATGACCAATGCCTTTAATTCGAAGGCCGCCACTTTCCTCAACAGCAACAAAGCAACATACTTTTGTTGTGCCAATATCCAATGCCGTTATGGGTCCGTTTCGTCCTGATGCCATTCTGCTTCAGTGTCCTTTATTCATTTAATGCGCACTTGCCAGATCACGTTTTATTTCCGCCATCCCGCCTAAACTCAGCATCCGCTGCTCTCAGTCGCACATACATTTTATCTGATGATCTCAGGTCTATGGAGAGAACACCTTTGTTCAAGATATTTTTTGATTTCTGAAGGTCGTTCAACTTAGACCAAGCAACCGCACTTCCTTCTTCTGGAAGGAGGACTTTTACGCCGTTACCGAATTCCAGATCCCATCGGCGATCTCTCACTCGCACCGCGTTTTGAAGGCGTGTAAATAGGGTTGGGGTCGCCGATAATAGGTCGAATAATTCCGCCGCACGTTCATTAGCTTTTTCGCCAACAACTTTGGGCAAATGATGGAATTCGAATGTGTCTGTCGTCGTAATTACAGCGCCTTTTCGGTCAATTAACGTGGTTTTTCCGTTAAGTTGCCACCGCGCAAAAGGCCTGCGCTCCTGAAGCCTTACAAAAATTTCATCAGGATAGCGTCGCATGACGGATGCATGTTCCACCCAGCCAAGTTTTTCAATGCGCGCCCGAGCCAAATCAGGATCAAAGTCAACGATACTATCGCCGCGCGCCACACCAAGCGCGGCCATAATATCTTTGCCCGATGCTTTCTCGCGACCCGTTACACTGACTTCTTGCACAATCATACCGACGCCGCCAAGGACAGACAAACGGGTTTCTTGAGCCCAAAGGCCAGCTTGTTCAATAAAGCCATTTTTGACAATCAAATAGCCAGAAAAACCGACAAAAGTAGTTACAGCTGTAAAACCGCCTGCAAGTAATGCCGTTTTCAGCCGAATGCCCGCTGGTCTACGCCGACTAGATGCTTTTGAGCGCTTGTTCTGCTTCTTGAAAAGACCCAGTGATGTAACATTCAGTAAAAAGACCTTCAGCCTTCCAAAAAATGGCATCGCGTTCGTTTTATTGGCAGGCCGAGGGGCCTTTTTAACTTTTGGTTTTCGTTTAGCTTGAATGGGGCGGTCATTTTCAGAGATTTTTATCTGTCGCATGAGGCATCCTCCACCATCCAGCGAACCAAATCGTCAAATGCGATACCGCTATGAGCGGCAATTTCTGGAACCAAACTCAATTCGGTCATACCAGGTTGGGTATTGGTTTCCAAAATCACAAATTCCGATGGTCCGGTTTCAGTATCGTCAAACCGGAAATCTGTCCGGCTAACGCCGCGGCAACCAAGTGCCTTATGAGCCCGTAACCCCATCTCAAGCAATTCGTCATACCTGTCTTTTTCAAGGGGGGCTGGCATAATATGTTCTGCTTTGCCGGATGTGTATTTTGCTTCATAGTCGTAGAAACGACCAAGTGGCCTGATCTCCACCGCCCCTAACGCCTCATCTCCCATAACTGCCACATGGAACTCCCTTCCAGGAATGTAGGTTTCTACGAGGACTTCATTTCCAAATGTCCAGGGTATGTCTGTCAGTTGCCGGTTTTCATTTTCAAGAAGAATAGTCACACCAACACTGGATCCCTCATTAAGCGGTTTAATTACCATAGGTAGCGGAAAGTCAGCCCCGTCCAGAATTTCTTTACGACTCAAAACACGCCCGTCGGCACAATGAAGACCGGCGGCGGCAAATATTTTCTTGGCAACGGGCTTATCCATAGCAAGAGACGATGCCAATACGCCGGAGTGTGTATACGGAATGCCCATTATCTCCAGAAGCCCCTGAATAGTTCCATCCTCCCCGTAACGCCCATGTAAAGCGTTCAGACAAACATCAGGTTTCAAGGCCTCCAAAACACTTGCAATGTTATGGGAGACATCAATGGGGGTCACTTTATAGCCACTCCGTACTAAAGCTGCAGCACACGGATCTCCGCTTTTCAATGAGACTTCTCTTTCGGCTGACCATCCGCCCATTAGAACTGCTACATGCTTCATTCGCCGATGCCTTCTTCTTGATTTATTTCCGTATCCAATTCACCAAGGCGAACGATTTCCCATCGAAGAAGCGTATCAAATTGTACAAATACTCGCCGGCGCGCTTCTTCCCCAACAGCTTCCAGATCACGCGCCGTGGCACCACCTGTGTTGATTAGGAAATTGCAGTGTAAGTCTGAGACCTTAGCACCGCCTATTGTGAGGCCTCTAGCCCCGACCGTGTCGATCAACTCCCATGCCTTTTGCCCTTTAGGGTTGGCAAAAGTAGATCCACCCGTTCTGCTTTTAACGGGTTGGCTTCCCTCACGGCTGGTAGCAATCTCTTTCATTTTTGCGGTAATGTTTGCTGCGGACCCGGGTTGCAGTTGTAAAATGGCTTCAGTAAAAATCCAGTCACTTGGGATTTCACAATGGCGATATGAAAACCCCATATCGGCACAGCTTAATTCGTGCCGTGCACCGGATCTGTCATAGGCTACCGCTGAGACAAGAACGTCTTTCAACTCCGATCCATAAGCCCCAGCGTTCATCCGAAGCGCACCCCCGATACAGCCTGGAATTCCGCTTAAAAATTCCACACCAGTTAAATCGTTATCAGCCGCGAAATGAGACACATAAACATCAAGAGCCCCAGCACCTACACGAAGTTGGTTATTCTCAATACATTCCATTTTTACGAAATTTCGGCCAAGACGCAGAACCACGCCGCGAAAACCGCTATCCCTAACCAATAAGTTCGAGCCCACACCCAACACAAAAAGATCAATATCCGCATCTGTATTTTTTAAGAAATCCGCGAGATCAGCTTCATCTTCGGGTTTGAACATAACATCAGCTGGGCCGCCAACTTGGAACCACGTCACCTTATCCAATGCCACATTTGCACGAAGCCGACCTTTTACGTTCGGCAACCTGTCGATGAGAGCGATATCAGAGGGGCGCGGTAGGCTCATTCAGCATCTCCAGCATCAATCTGCTTATCAGTTAGGGCTTCGATTTCTGCAGGAAGACGGTTCGCCCAAAGGGAAATTGAACCTGCACCAAGGCAGACGACAACGTCACCTGGGGATGCTTCAGCAGCCACTATTTCAGCCAATTTTTCAGGACTAGGTAGCGGGATTACATGTTGGTGTCCACGTGTTCTCAAACCTTCTACATAGCTATCTTGGTTGACGCCTTCCATAGGCTCTTCACCAGCCGCATAAATATCTGTAACCACAACAGTATCAGCATCATTAAAGCAGGTGCAGAAGTCTTCGAATAAATCCTTTAGGCGGGAATATCTATGAGGTTGGACGACTGCAATAATTTTCCCCTCATAAGCTTGCCGTGCCGCTGATAACACTGCAGAGATTTCGACAGGATGATGACCATAGTCATCAATTACCGTAACGCCGTTGACCTCGCCTACTTTTGTAAATCGGCGTTTTACGCCGCCAAATTCCCGCAATCCCTTTTTCAAGACGACTTCATCAAAACCCATTTCAGATCCGACGGCTACCGCAGCCATGGCATTTTGTACATTATGGGCGCCCGGCATCGGAAGCTCGAACCCCTTCATCAAATGCTTATCATTGCCAACCCGATCACTGACGGAGACGTTAAAACGGGCACAGCCCTCTTCAAAGCGAACATCAACAGCCCGGTAATCAGCCTGCGGAGATAGACCAAAAGTGACCAACCTGCGATCAGAAATCTTGCCGATCAATGCCTGCACTTCTGCGTGATCAATACAAACTGCCGCGAAACCATAAAACGGGATATTCTCAACGAATGTCCTGAAGGCTTCTTTTACACCTTCGAAATCACCGTAAAAATCCAAATGTTCCGGATCAATATTAGTCACAACAGCAATCGTCGCGGGTAATTTTATAAAACTACCATCGGACTCGTCGGCTTCCACAACCATCCAGTCGCCATTCCCAAGGCGTGCGTTGGTTCCGTAGGCATTGATAATGCCCCCGTTTATGACAGTTGGTTCCGCGTCGGCTGCATCGAGAATGCTTGCCAGAAGCGATGTGGTGGTTGTTTTTCCATGAGTCCCCCCCACTGCAATTGCCCATTTAAGTCGCATCAGTTCCGCTAGCATTTCTGCGCGCCGAACCACTGGGATAAGATTTGCACGAGCTTGCCTGACCTCTGGGTTATCAGACTTAACCGCCGATGAAATCACAACTACCCTAGACTCGCCAAGGTTTTCTTCTGAATGACCGATGGAGACCTTAATACCCAAATCTTGAAGGCGATCCACATTTGCATTTCTAGATAAATCAGATCCTTGAACTTGGTATCCCAAAGTGTGCATTACTTCTGCAATGCCACTCATACCAATGCCGCCAATACCTACAAAATGTACCAGTCCTATATCAAGCGGAAGCGCTCTCATGCGACAACCTTTCCATTTAACGGTGATCCGTTTGTTCTGTTCTTCGCCATATCTTCAACCATATTTGCCAGATTACTCGCAGCTTCAACTTCCGCGCACTGTGCCGTTGCGGTCGCCATTGTTTTTAATTTGTCGGGATGCGTCAACAAACACGCAAGTTTGTCTTGGAGGATCTCAACGGTAAAATCATCTTGCAAAATAAGCGCGGCAGCGCCCCGGTCAACACTGTTTTTTGCGTTTCTGTATTGATGGTTATCCATTGCATGTTTATACGGCACTAAAATCGAAGGGCGGCCAGCAACAGCCAACTCTGCCATTGTTGATGCGCCAGAGCGTGCAATCGCTAGATGACAGTCCGATAACAGCTCAGGAATGTTATGGAAAAATGTTTCTAATACAACATCAACATTATTATTTTTGTAGATTTCTTCAACTTTCGCCAAATCTTCTTTTCTGCATTGTTGCGTAACATGCAGCCTGCCTTTTAACTCATCTGGAAGTGATGCCACCGCAAGCGGGACAACATCAGATAAAATCGTGGCCCCTTGACTTCCACCCAGGACGAGCAAATTAAACTTTTCTGTATTACTCACAGAACAGTAATTAACACCCTGCAAAGACAATATTTCTTTGCGAACAGGATTTCCGGTGAAAATCATCTTGCCAAGTACAGAGTTTTCAACCGTTTCCGTATTTAAGAACGAGGTTGCAATTCCAGCAGCCGGTCCCGACAGCAATTTGTTTACACGTCCCAAAATCGCATTTTGTTCATGCAAGACAAGTGGTACACCCAGTAACGCAGCAGCAGCAGCAGGTGGCATGGAAGGGTATCCACCAAAACCGACAACCGCCATTGGTTTTTCGCGCCGGAGATACTTGATGGATTGTAGCGTTCCCCAGAAAAGTTTCGTAGCAGCTTTTACCTTACCCAGCAATCCACCGACCGAGGGGGAACCTGCACTAATTTGCACAACGTCAACGCCAGGGAACAGCTGATCATATGCCTCCCCTCGACTATCGGTGAGCAGAGCGACGCGGTAACCTCTGCCAAGTAATTCTTCAGCAAGGGCGCGGGCTGGAAATATATGCCCCCCGGTACCGCCACTAGCAAGAACAACAAGTGCGTTTTGATCAGGCATCAGACATCTCCCGATCCGGCACGGCGCCGACTTAATGCCAGAAGCATTCCCATCAATACTGCCAAAGCCAACATGGATGACCCACCATATGAAATAAACGGTAGCGTCATACCTTTAGTCGGCATCAAACGTAGATTAACACCTATGTTGATGATTGCTTGAAGGCCAAATTGGGTTAGCAATCCGGCTGCGGCTAAAACAACAAAGAAGTTTTTCTCTCCCAGTAGTCGGCTAAATCCGCGCAAAACGATAAATGTGAATAACCCAACGACCAATAGGCAGACAACAACGCCAAATTCTTCGCCAACAACTGCGAAGATAAAGTCCGTATGAGCATCAGGTAGAACTCGCTTAACAGACCCATCACCGGGACCTACACCAAAAAAACCGCCGGTCTGAAACGCTTCCATAGCGCGTTCAATTTGATAATTTTCGCCGCCAGCAGGTTTTAAAAATCGGTCAACCCGGCTTGCTACATGAGGAAACAATGTATAAGCGCCCGCAGCACCGACAATTCCCACCCCCAGAAATAACACGACCCAAATGATGGGAAGCCCCGCCAAGAAGAACTGAGCGAACCAGACAGCTGACACAACTAATGTCATTCCAACATCAGGCTGTAATAGCAACAGCGAGATCACCAGCAGGTACAAGATAATCGCAATAACATTTCCCGGAATTTCATCATTTTTCCGTTGTTGCGAGAACATCCAAGCCGAAACAACGGCAAAGGAAGGCTTCAAGAATTCTGTGGGCTGCAGTGTAAAGCTGCCAAATCGAAGCCAGCGTTTTGCACCCTTCACTTCAGGGCCCAGAACCAATGTTGCGATGGTGAGCAGAATACAAAACCCAAATAACAGTACCGCCATACGACGCACCCACAGCGGGGACATTAACGAAACACCGAAAATGATGCAAAACGCCATAGGCAGATACATGAACTGTCGTTTCACAAAATGAAAACTATCCAAATCAAGACGCGTTGCAACGGCAGGGCTCGCGGCAAGAACCATTACGCCACCCATGGCGATCAGCAAAACAACTGCGGATAAAGTCCAGCGATCAACAGTCCACCACCAATGCCCAACGACCGATTTATCAAGACGAGTAAATGTTGTCATTCACTCATCCTTTTTACGATTTCCCTGAATGCATCACCGCGCGCTTCAAAACTTTTAAACTGATCAAAACTCGCAGCAGCAGGGGCTAGTAACACAGTTGCACTTCCCTCAAATCGAGAGGCGTCAAGGGCTGCTGTTTTCACGGCGTCTTCTAGGTTATCGCACTTCACGTAGGGAAGTTGACCCTCAAGAGTGGCTGCGAATTCATCTGCTGCCTTACCAATAAGATAGGTTTTACAAATATTTGAAAAAAACGGAGCCAGTTTTTCAATGCCGCCAGCTTTAGGAACACCACCGCAAATCCAATATATACTCTTAAAGGAGGCCAATGATTTTTCAGCTGCTTCTGCATTTGTTGCTTTTGAATCGTTGATAAACTGCACGTTTTCATATGTGCCTACTTGCTCCATCCGGTGCGCAAGTCCGCCAAAGGTGCGAAGCCCATCAGCAATTTGTTGATTATCCAAGCCAAGTGATCTAGTTACCGCTACTGCAGCGGCTGCATTTTGCCAGTTATGCTCACCGCGTAACCCGGTCATTTGAGAGACATCCAACGTCCAACCTGCGCCGCCATCTGTCGTGTCCGTAAGCACACCATTGATAACGCTCACCCCCTCATCGACAACTGTCTTCACCGAGATGGGAACTAATTTTTGATTATTTGACGCAGAAATCTTAGATGCCAAACCATTGCAGATCGCGTCATCGATATTGACCACAGCCAAGCAGCTTGTATCTTGATTTTTAAAGATCCGACTTTTAACTGCCGTATATGCAGCCAAATCCCCGTGCCGGTCCAAATGATCTGGCGTCACATTCAAGATAACCGCAATATCGGCTTTTAGTGATGGCGTTAAATCGAGCTGATAAGAAGAGAGTTCAAGAATATAAGCCCCTTTGTCTCCCAGTTCGGGGAGGTCCATTACTGGCGTTCCAATGTTCCCGCCAAGAGCCGAACTGAAATTCGCATTATCGAGCATATGATAAATAAGCGCAGACGTAGTCGATTTACCGTTTGTGCCAGTTATCCCAACCACTTTTCCAGCCTGTTTTTCCCTAACGAAAACCTCCACGTCACCCACAACATTAATGTTCGAGCGGCGGGCAAGTTCCACAACAGGATGCGGCTTAGGGTGAGTTAAAGGAACACCGGGGCTGAGGATTAGGGTCTCCGCTCCCTGCATTCCACTGGTCTCGAAATCCTGAAGTTTAAGGCCTGCCTTATCCGCAGCGGCTCGTCCTGCGGGATTGTCATCCCACACGACAACATTGGCCAGCCCATCATGAAGATGCTGCGCCGTCGACAAACCACTTTTGCCAAGACCGAAAACAGCAACTCCCTTATTTTGATAAGCGTGACTTTTCATTATCTCTTTATCTCAGTTTCAAGGATGCAAGACCGACGAGGGCTAGAATTACCGCTATAATCCAAAAACGGATTACAATTGTTGGCTCTTGCCAGCCTTTTTGTTCGTAATGATGATGCAGCGGTGCCATGCGGAAAACCCGTTTACCTGTCAGCTTGAAGGAAGCAACCTGCACGATGACAGAAACGGTTTCCAATACAAAGAGCCCGCCAATAATGGCCAGTACAATCTCATGGCGCGTAACAACACTGATGGAGCCAAGGGCACCGCCCATGGCAAGGGATCCGGTATCACCCATAAACACCATAGCGGGTGGGGCATTAAACCACAAAAACCCTAATCCAGCACCAAACAAGGCACCGCAAAAGACAAGCAATTCACCCGCGCCCGGCACCGATTGAATTTGTAAATAATCAGCAAAAACAGTATTACCAACCAGATATGCAATAAGCCCAAACGAAACGCCTGCAATCATAACAGGGACAATCGCAAGCCCGTCTAGCCCGTCGGTTAAATTTACGGAGTTAGAAGCACCGACCATCACAAAAATACCAAAGGGTACGTAAAACCATCCAAGATCGATCAGTACATTTTTAAGGAATGGTATCGTTAGTGATGTGGCCAGATCGGGACTAGTTGCATCCACAATCCATAGTGTGGCTGCAAGAGCGATAATAAACTGGAAAAGCAACTTAACTTTGCCCGGAACGCCCCGGGTATTGTGGCGACTAACTTTCAGGTAGTCATCTGCAAACCCAATAGCACCAAAGCCAAGGGTCACCATCAAGACGGCCCACACATATCTGTTGGTAAGATCCGCCCATAAAAGCGTGCCAAATCCCAATGCAATCAAGATCAAAAACCCGCCCATCGTCGGCGTTCCCTGCTTTGAGATGATATGAGATTGAGGCCCATCATCCCGGATCGGTTGTCCGCGTTGTTGCTTGCTTTTCAGCCACTTAATAAGGGAAGGACCGAAGATAAAACTGATCAAAAGCGCGGTCATCAACGCCCCGCCCGTCCTGAACGTCAGATATCGGAAAAGGTTGAAAATAGGAAACTGATCAGCAAGTGGAAAAAGAAAATTATATAACATATCACTACACCCCCGCACTATTTGCGGGCTTTCGTTCACTAGCAACTGCCAGCAAAGCCTCTAAAATTAATTTCATTTTACTACCCAGCGACCCCTTTATCAGAACAATATCATCTGATTGAACCGCTGCTACCAACATGCCTGCTAACTCTTCAGAGTTTGAGGCATATCCTGATTTTTTGTCCGCAGGAAGTGCATCGAACAGATGGCGCATATTAGGCCCGCACGCATATACCATATCAACGCCGTCATCGGAAAGATCAATTGCCAGAGATTTGTGAATTTCAGCCGACTTTTCTCCTAATTCACGCATATCACCAAGCACCGCAATTTTCCGACCCTGATTTTCTGTTTTTTTCCGCTTGAGAACACTAAAGGCCGCCTGCATTGCAATAGGGCTCGCATTATAGCTCTCATCAATAATTGTAAAGTCACCAGTTGGACAATGGGCTGTCACTAGAACACCACGACCAGAGGGCGGCACCATTGTAGAAAGCGCCTTTGTCGCCGCAGCCACATCTGCCCCAATGGAATCAACCGCACCTAATACTGCCATTATATTCATTGCCCAATGCTCGCCCGGAACCGCTAAAGTGAAGCGATATTTATGGTCGTTGATTTTGGCTGAAATTTCGCTGGAATGTGGCATTAGCAAGATTTCTTCTAACCTAACGTCCGCATTTTCTTCTTTACCAAATCCAATGATGGTCTCAATATTCAAGTTTTGGGCTCGCTGAAGCAGCAAGGCTCCATGCTCGTTATCAACATTGATTAGGGCTACACCTTTTTCTTCCAAACCTTCAAAAATCTCAGCTTTGGCTTCCGCGATTTCCGTTGTGTTCTTAAAAAATTCAAGATGAGCGGCGGCAACAGTTGTTATGATTGCCACGTGAGGTCGCACCATTTTTGATAACGGACCAAGTTCACCAGCGTGGTTCATTCCAAGCTCGAAGATACCATACTCGGCATCTCTCGACATTCGGCTAAGCGATAGCGGAACGCCCCAATGATTATTGAAACTGCCAATGCTATAATGTGTTTTCCCTTGAGCGGAAAGCACATGAGCAAGGGCTTCTTTCGTACCCGTTTTCCCAACACTGCCCGTTACAGCAATAATTTTTGCAGAACTTCTTGCTCGCGCTGCCGCGCCTAATTGCTCCATCCCGGTTTGGGTATCTTCCACAAAAATGAGACGAGATGTGTCTTTGCAATCATCCGGTAGTTTGCTGACTAGGGCTGCCGAGGCGCCATTATCAAGAGCCATCTGAACATAATCGTGGCCGTCATTTTCTGGCCCGATGATCGCGATGAACAAATCTTCGTTTTCCACAGACCGGCTATCGATGGAAACACCATTTGCGTACCAATTTGTGTTTTCACATTTACCGGCCACAGCATCAATGATCTCAACTGAAGTCCAAAGAGGTGTGTTAGTCATGCGACCTCCCCCTCTTCAATCAATTTTGTGACCACATCTTTATCGTTAAAAGGAATGACTTGATTGCCGATGGTTTGTCCGCTTTCGTGGCCCTTGCCCGCGATCAGAATAACATCTCCAGCCTTCGCCAATTTAAGTGCAGTCGCAATAGCAGAAGCTCTATCTCCAATCTCACTAGCGCCCGGACAGGCCCTTAAAATGCCAGATCTGATAAATGCAGGATCTTCGCCGCGCGGATTATCATCAGTCACGATTTGTAGATCTGCTAGATCATGAGCAATTTTGCCCATTTCAGGGCGTTTCCCTTGATCCCGGTCTCCGCCGCAGCCAAATACCACAGTTAGATTTTCGGAGGTGTGGGGGCGTAGCGCTTTAATTACGGTCTCTAACGCATCTGGTGTATGGGCGTAATCAACATATACCGCGGCGCCATTTTTCAAAACAACCACCCGCTCTAATCGGCCAGGTACATTCTCAAGCGTCTCAAGCGTTTTCACTACGTCGTCAACGTCTGCCCCTGCACCGACGACAATTCCAAGCGCGCACAGCACGTTCATGGCTTGAAATTCACCGGCTAACGGTAAATTCACTTGATACGATTTGCCAAAGGCTTCAATTTCGAGATACTGGCCGCTCGCACTAGACGTTGTTGACACCAATTTAAGATCACTCGCATGGCGACCAAATTCGATTACTTTTAGATTGCGAACGTGGGCCGCCTGTTCGAAGTTTGGAAATGCACTGGAATCTGCATTGAGAACAACAACACCATCATCGGAAACCACTCTTGATATCAACCCTAACTTCGCATCCATGTAACTATCTGCATCTGCATGATAATCAAGATGATCTCTTGTCAGGTTAGTAAAAGCACCGACTTGAACTTGAAC
>JQIA01000369.1_pt1 | contig 22288 bp, 22 predicted proteins | sample 811431 | NCBI WGS metagenome assembly JQIA01 (sample SAMN02998118, study PRJNA258478) | marine sediment metagenome | biome: marine; feature: seafloor; material: sediment; isolation source: oil-polluted sediment collected from 3 locations (0.5 km, 0.7 km and 0.9 km)... | place: USA: Gulf of Mexico ...
GTGGCAACGTAATTTTTAGGTTCACTATACGTACCAAGTGATCGCACTCTTTTTTACGTTTCTATATCGGGTTTGGGTAATACATTTATTTTATTAAATCTGGTGTAGTTTCACTAACTCTATTATCTAAATGCTTGTATAGACTACATCCCTGTGCATATCTTAAAAATTAAAAAATATGACCCAACCACCCGTTTAGCAAAATCCTTAATGGCTTTTAAGTACACACCAACTGATTGTAGCTTAATTCGTGTTTCACTTTCCAGATTTTGGTGATTTGTTAAAGCCCATCATTAATTGATGATCAATAATAGTGATAAAAGTGTGGATATTATGGCACAACAAAGATAAAATAAATTAAAATCTAAAACTAATAGGTACATTATGGATATTGCAGAATTACTGGCATTTTCAGTAAAAAATAAGGCTTCAGATTTACATTTGTCATCTGGATTACCTCCAATGATTCGTGTTGATGGTGATGTCAGAAGAATTAATTTGCCACCTTTAGATCACAAAGAATTACATGCCATGATTTATGATATTATGAATGATGGGCAAAGAAAGGAATATGAAGAAATTTGGGAACTTGATTTTTCATTTGAAATACCTGGTTTAGCAAGGTTTCGTGTTAATGCATTTAATCAAAACCGTGGTTGTGCAGCAGTTTTTAGAACAATCCCAACAGAAATATTAACCCTAGAGGATTTAAATTGCCCACCTATTTTTAAAGAACTTATTGATGTTCCACGAGGAATGATTTTAGTTACTGGCCCCACTGGATCAGGTAAGTCAACAACGTTGGCAGCAATGGTTGATTATTTAAATAAAAATGAACATGGTCACATATTAACCATAGAAGACCCGATAGAGTTTGTTCACACCAGTAATAAATGCCTGGTAAACCAACGTGAAGTTCACCGCGATACTCAAAGTTTTGATAATTCTCTGAAATCTGCATTACGAGAAGATCCTGATATCATTCTTGTTGGCGAGTTACGTGATTTAGAAACCATAAGATTGGCTTTAACTGCCGCAGAAACGGGGCATTTGGTCTTTGGTACATTGCATACCAGTTCTGCTGCAAAAACCATTGACCGTATTGTCGATGTTTTCCCAGCTGGTGAAAAACCTATGGTGCGATCAATGCTTTCTGAGTCATTGCGTGCTGTGGTCGCACAAACTTTATTAAAAAGAGTAGGTGGGGGTCGAGTAGCTGCACATGAAATTATGGTGGGCGTACCAGCTATTAGAAACCTCATTCGAGAAGACAAAGTAGCACAAATGTATTCCTCTATACAAACAGGTCAAGGATACGGCATGCAGACATTAGATCAGTGTTTATTGGACCTAGTTAATATGGGAGTTGTAACCCGTAACGAAGCGCGATCACGGGCTACAAATAAAACTGATTTTGATTAATATTACACAGGGGATTCATAATGGATTTTAATTCATATTTAAAATTAATGGCACACAAAAAAGCCTCAGATTTATTTATTACTGCTAGTCTACCTCCCAGTATTAAGATACATGGGCGCGTAGTACCTATTACACAGACACCTTTATCTAAATCTCAAGCAAGAGATTTAGTTTTAGGTATTATGTCACCTTCTCAAAAAGAAGTATTTGAAAGAACCCATGAGTGTAATTTTGCCATTGGTGTTGCTTCAGTAGGGCGTTTTCGTGTCAGTGCGTTTTATCAACGTACTGCAGTTGGCATGGTTATCCGTCGTGTTGAAACTAAAATCCCTACTTTTGAATCACTCAACTTACCTCCAGTATTACAAGATTTATCTTTAACCAAAAGAGGCATAATGATTTTTGTTGGCGGCACTGGAACTGGTAAATCAACTTCCTTAGCAGCACTGATAGGTTACAGAAATATTAATACTACTGGACATATTATTACAATTGAAGACCCAATTGAGTATGTTCATGAACACCAAGGGTGTGTTATTACCCAAAGAGAAGTTGGCATTGATACTGAATCCTTTGAAATTGCCCTTCAGAATACTCTACGTCAAGCACCCGATGTTATCATGATTGGTGAAATTCGTACAAGAGAAACCATGGAGCACGCCATTACATTTGCTGAAACAGGACATTTTTGTTTGGCAACATTACATGCTAATAATGCCAACCAAGCCATAGATAGAATTTTACATTTTTTCCCCGAAGACAGAAGGGATCAATTGTTAATGGACTTATCATTGAATCTTAAGGCAATGATTGCACAACAATTAATACCAACACCTGATGGCAAAGGCAGAAGAGCGGCTGTTGAGATACTCATCAATACTCCATTGGCACAACAATATATTCGTAAAGGAGAAATTACCCATTTAAAAGATTTAATGAAAAAATCAACTAATTTAGGTATGAAAACTTTTGATCAAGCATTGTTTGAATTATATCAAGCTGGTGAAATCACTTATGAAGATGCTTTGAGGCATGCCGATTCAGCCAATGAAGTTAGATTAGCAATTAAACTATCTCAGGGTGGTGATGCCAATACATTGGCGGCAGGTCTTGATGGTATTGGTTTACAAGAAGACCTTTAAAATTTATTAAAACTAGCCATGAATCATGAAATAGCTATAAACAAATCAAAGTGGCGCTCTAAGATATTTAAAATCATTTATCATGCCGATACACTGGCTGGTAAATGGTTTGATATATTGTTGATTATATTTATCATACTAAGTGTTTTAACCATAATACTTGACAGTGTTTTAGAATTACATTTGGCCTATGGAAAATGGTTCTATGTCATAGAATGGTTTTTCACAATAGTTTTTACACTTGAATATATCCTTAGACTCATAAGTATAAAATCACCCATTAAATACATGGTTTCATTTTTTGGTATTGTTGATATTCTCTCTATTATACCGACCTATTTATCTTTGTTTTTTGTCGGTACTCAGCAATTATTAGTGATTCGAATACTGAGAATTCTTAGGGTGTTTAGGATATTGAAATTGGTGCAATATACTCATCAAGCTCAGATATTAATTAGAGCTGTTAAAAACAGCCGTCACAAAATATTTGTTTTTTTCTTTTTTATCACAACCGTATTGGTGATATTCGGTTCTATGATGTTTTTAATAGAGGGTCCTGAAAATGGATTTACTAGTATTCCACATGGAATATATTGGGCTGTAGTGACCTTAACAACTGTTGGATATGGAGACATTGCCCCACATACTGTATTAGGAAGAGTTGTGGCATCTTTTATTATGCTTACGGGTTATTCAATAATTGCTGTGCCTACAGGAATCTTTGCTGCAGAACTTAATAAAGAAACAGAAAGAAACAGAAAGCTCTCTCGACTTTGCCAAACATGTAACTTAAGAGGTCACACAAAAACCGCTCTATTTTGTAGACGTTGTGGAGAAGAGTTATAGCCTTTCTCTGTTTAGCCTGAATATTTCATACAAGGATGGAATTTAGAGAATAAATGACAAAATAGCTTGTCAATTTTTAGCAAGATATACAGTCATTATTTGTCTATAACCATTCAGGTACAAACTGTAACCGTAACAAAGTTGATTTCATACTATGTTATTTAAAGATAAAGTGCTACATTTGTGCCATCTGTATGAAATATTCAGGTTAGCTTAGTTCACAGACTTCACAACCAAAAAATAAACTGTGCATCCAACAACCTACACAAAAACCTAAAACAGCTTCCAACCATGTTAATGCGAAACAAATCGCCAATACACCAAGCATCCAAATATCCGGTAATTCAAATATTCTAAATGCCAAACAAGTAATTCCTAAAATACTACCAAGAATCCAAGCAAAACGTTTCGGTTTAGTAGGTTTCCAGACAGGCTTAATTTTCATAGTTATAGTAGTGCCTAACAATCCAGCTGGACTTAAAGGAGTCAAGCCGAATAATGCAGCAACCGACATGTCAAATATAACAAACGGGCCAACATAAATGATGGGATCTAGCTCAGGCTTGAAAATAATAATGACCATCGTGACGAGTGATAAAATATTTAATAACCCTGCTCTGGCGCGCGTTGCAACCTCATTAATTCTTAAGCCACTTTCTCCTGCAATATTTTGACCCATTGCAAAAGTAGGGGAGGTTAAAAATGAGTGGTATTTTTTGGAATCAGTATTATTCATATATACTTTATTATAAAATGAAAAGTATATATTAGAATTATCTAATATGCAATATTATACCAGATTTTAATCGCAGGATTGTGTGATAACCTGACAAGTGTTATCACGATAATAGGTACAACCATTAACATATAATGTAGCACTGCATTCTGGTATGTCACTTTCAGAAGTACCGTACTTACCTAAAACCATTGAACAAATTAACCAAAACACTGTGATCATCCAACGCAAATCAGGATTAAAGTGCTTTCCTTTCCACATTAAATACACACCCATAGGATAAACAAAAATTAATGCTATAATCACAATCTTTCGATTTTTCGACCAATGAGCCAATGTTGTTTTTCTGTCCATATTAATAAGCTATTTGAATAATAGCATCTCCACGATTAACCATTGGGTTATTATTTAAGCTAATGACATAACCTCCTTTTGCTGCGATACAATCACCATCATAATCTGCATATGGGCCGTTGATTGATCCAATTATTTGACTTAAATTTATTTTATCACCTAATTGTATTTTTGGGTGGAAAAATCCTGAGATGGGTGCACGTATCCATTTTCGATGATAGCAAACCTTTGTCTCTATCTGACTTTCAGTAGTAGATTTCATTTTCAAATAATGCAAAACTTTTTTTATGCCTGTTATGGCTATATCAGTCGCATTTTGATTAAAGCGTAGAGATTCTCCACCTTCATAAACAATGATAGTTTTGCCTTTGCTAATGGCCGATTCCCGCAATGACTTTTTAATTATATTAGAGTGCAGTGTAAACGGGGCATTAAAGGCAAGGGCAAACTTTTGGCAAGACCGATTCCCAAGAGTTGTTCTGATTTGCGGAATATTGAAACGACTTTTCCCTCCTGTGTGAAAATCTATTACATAATCACAAAGAGGCAGAATCTTGTCCGTTAATAGAAAAGCAATTTGACTCGCAAGCGATCCCTTGGCATAACCAGGAAATGAACGATTAACATCTTTGCCATCAGGTACTTCTCGTGAAAAATTAATAAATCCAAACACATTAAGTATTGGCACACAGATGACAGTTCCTGAATCAACGTGATTTATTTTTTTCTCAATAACTTTTCTTATAACATCAACTGAATTAATTTCATCTCCATGTAAACCTGCCAAGAGCAATAAAACTGGGCCTTTTACATGACTTCTATTAACGATAATAGACACTTCAATCTCTGTTCCAGAAGTTAATTTTGCAATTGAAACCTTTATGGTTTTATCTTGTCCTTTAGAAATTTCAATATCAGCAATTTTCATAGTATATTTTCGACGTGTTTTATAATTTTTTCAGCAATGTTTATATTGGTTGTTTTTTCAATCCCCTCGAGCCCAGGTGATGCATTGACCTCGATGACTAGCGGGCCTCTCTTTGATTGTAGCATATCCACTCCAGCTACTCCAAGGCCCATGACTTTAGCAGCTTTTATTGCTGTACTGATTTCATCTTTAGTCAAATCAATATTAACGCCTTTACCACCTTGGTGCAAATTAGACCTAAACTCCCCTACTTTTGCTTGTCGTTTCATAGCCCCAACAACTTTATTGCCAACAACAAATACTCGAACATCTGCGCCTTTTGATTCTTGAATAAATTCTTGGAAAATAAATTTTTTGTTAGTACTTTTGTGGTTATTAATGATTTCTGTGGCCTGCTTCCTGTCCTTAACTAAAAAAACGCCATAGCCCTGAGTCCCTTCTAGTTGTTTTACAACAAATGGAAAACCACCTACCATTGTAATAATTTCATCAATATTATAAAAAAAATGGGTAAAATATGTTTTAGGCATACCAACATCGACACCTGTCAGCATTTGTAAACAATGCAACTTATCTCTGGCCATTAATAAGGCTTGCGAAGATACAATAGTAGGAATGTTTTGCAATTCAAATTGACGAATAATTGAAGCACCATGAAATGTAAAAGTAGCGCCTATTCTTGGAATTATTACATCGATTAACTTTAACGATTTTCCATTATAATAAATAACAGGCTTGTTCTTTTCATTTATAATGTTGCAATGCATATAATCAACAATTGCAGTATCGTGCCCTAATTTGTTAGATTCTTCGATAAGCCTTTTGGTTGAATATAAATCTTTATTTCGAGAAAGAATAAGAATATTCATAATTTTTATTTATTACCCTAATCCTGATATAGAAACGAGCTTGAGAGTGCAAGTAATTGATGTGCATAAGGAATCTTCAAAAACCGAACACACCTCATTGGTGATTAGGATTTTTGATGATTTCTTAGGTACATCAAGGACTTGTGCTATCATCTTGTTTTCTATGTCGGGATTAGGGTATTAAAAAATCTTCTACAAGATTTGTTATGGTATCTAGGTAACCATCTTTGGTTGAATCAAGCCAAATGGCATCTTCTTCTTTTCTAAGCCATGTCCACTGTCTTTTTGCCAGTTGTCTTGTAGCAACAATGCCTTTGAAAATCATATCGTCGTAATTTAATTCGCCATTTAAATATTGCCAAACTTGTCGATAACCAACACAGCGCATTGATGTCATATCAAATTGTATTTTTTTATTGGCCTTTAACTTTTCTACTTCCTCTATAAAACCCTCATTTAACATCGACTTAAAGCGTTGTTCGATACGTTTGTGTAATAATGCCCTCTCTGGAGCTATGATGATTTTTAATACTTCAAAGTCTAATTTATTGCCTTCATCTGCCTGATGAAGCTCAGTCATGGTTTTACCTGAGATTTGATAAACCTCAATGGCTCTTTGGATTCTTTGTGGGTCATTTATATTAATTCTTTGGGCAGATTCGGGATCAATTTTTTGCAAAACATTGTGCATATAATCCCATCCTTTGTCATTGGCCTGCTCGGATAATTGTAGTCGGATATTTTTATCTGCATTTGGCAATTGTGATAATCCATTTACTAAACTGCGATAATACATCATTGTTCCACCTGCTAATAAAGGCATCTTGTCATTTTCTATTGTAGTTTGCATGATTTTATATGCATCGGTACAAAATGTACCCACTGAATAGGATTGCCATGGCTCAATAATATCAACCAAAGCGTGTGGAGCCCTTATTAAGGTTTGAACATTGGGTTTGGCTGTGCCTATATTCATGTGTTTATAAACCAATGCAGAATCAACTGAGATGATTTCACATCCATATTTTTCATGTAAAAAAATAGCAGCATCGGTTTTACCTGCTGCTGTAGGGCCCATCAAGAAAATTGCTTTTTTATTCAATAGATAATACTTTGTAAAAAGGACTATTATACATTAATTTTAAAATACTTCTGTACGTCCGAATTTGTTAAGGTACACAGCTGTCCAAGAAAGCAACGATAGATGTAAATACTGGGTGATTAGGAATCAGTTCATGACTAAACCATGGGGAAATAAAACTCCAAAGGCCAATAAGAAAGATAAAAATACCTGCTCCAAGTCGAATACCCTTAGATTGTAATTTACTTTGAAACTTTTTCAATATTCCTGTTGCAACCAACATCGATGGCAAAGTACCAACACCAAAAGCCAACATAAACAATCCTCCATCTAGTACGTTTTGTGTCGAAGCTGCGGCAATTAGTACCCCGTAAAGTAGCCCACAAGGAATCAATCCCCATAATAGGCCTTTAAATATTTGTGCTAAAAAGGAATTTTTATTGTTAACAGAATGTAGTTTGGACTTGGCTTTTTGCCACAATATATTATTAGAAAAGTATGAATGAAGGCTACTTTTGTTTAATAATATTCTTATGCCTAAAAACATTAATACCAAACCAAGAAAACTTCTAATCCAAAACCCTATAATAGCTATCGGCATTTGCAGAATTAAACCCTGTACAAGGCCCGCAACAATAAACCCTAAAATAGTATAGGTTAAAATTCTACCAATATTTATAAGAATTATTGACTGAAAACTGGGATTGTCCCTTACAAATAATCCACATAATCCACCACACATAGCAAGACAATGAACGCTGGAAAAAAGACCGATAAGAAAAGGGGTTAATAAACTCATTTTCGTTATTCTTCCTCATTGGATTTCAAGTACTCTTCTTTATCAGCATCATCAAGAATAGAATAGGCCGGTGTATCTAAATCATCAAATTGGTTGTTTTTTACTGCCCAAAAAAAAGCCCAAATTGCAAACCCTACTAATATCATGCTCATGATAACTAATATAAATATAATACTCATTGTTTATTTATACTATTTGACTCATTTTTAGGGATGACATAATTTCTGGCTTGCATTGCTTTATTTAACGGAATATCCTTTAAAGCATTGGCAATCAATTCCATGGTTAGTGCAACGGCTCCTCTGTTCTTCTTAACTAGTTTATAAGCTTCTGATCCCATGGTTTTTCTTGTTGCTGGGTTCTCTATTAATTCTTGCATACTATTGATGATGTCATTGGCGTTATTAACCAGCTTTGAGCCCCCACAATCATGTAGTAATTGAGTGATTTCTGCAAAATTATGTGTGTTTGGACCCACCAACACTGGTAATTTGAATACCGCAGCTTCTAATACATTGTGTCCTCCAATATTAGAGATTGATCCTCCAACAAATGCTATATCTGAAGCGGCATAGAACTCTAACATCTCACCCATTGTATCTACAATAAATACATCAGCATTGATGTCATACAAACCACATTTACTGCGCAATTGCGTATTGTAACCCATTTGCAAACAAGCTTGTGCAGCCACTTGGAACCTTTCAGGATGTCTTGGAACTATAATAAGCAATAATTTGGGGTATTTTTTCTTCAGAAAACTATAAGCTTCCAACACCTCTTTTTCGTCTTCATGATGGGTACTTGCAGCAACCCATATGAGGTGATTTTGAGCACAATGTTTATGAATAGCTTTGCCTTTTTCTATGATTTCATCTTCTATAATAATATCGAATTTAAGGCTACCAACTACGTATATTTTATCTGCATCACAACCCAATCTAATCATCCTTTGGGCATCTGTTTTTGTTTGTGCGGCAACAAACTTAGTGTTATTGACAGCCATAGTCGCTAAAGACTGCACCCATTTGTATCCTTTGAGTGAAAATTCTGACAAACGGGCATTAGCAACAACAATAGGTATATTTCTCTTTTTACAAAACCTGAATAAATTGGGCCAAATTTCAGTCTCCATCACCACTGCTAATTCTGGTTTTATTTTACTTAAAAAACGTTTAATCGCGCCTGGTAAATCATAGGGAAGATATAGGTGAAATACTGTGTTTCCAAATATTTGTTGCACCCTATCAGAACCTGTTGGTGTCACTGTTGTAATAACAAAATCATAATCGCCATAGGTTTCCATTAAGGCTTTAATTAAAGGAATTGCGGCATTAACTTCCCCAACAGAAACTGCGTGAACGAGAATTGACTTATTAAAGTTTGGGTTAGGGAATACTCCAAACCGCTCTCTCCAACGACGAAAATAAGCAGGGGCTTTTAAACCTCTACTTGCAAGGCGAAATAAAACAACTGGCGTCAAAAATGCAGTGGCTAAAGAATATAAGCGGCTTTTAAATTCAAGTTTCAAAATAGTTCAACGAATAATTGTATTGGAATGCGCATCATGAATAATACTAGGATTAACTTCCTTGCCTGTAGGTGCATTAACATAAAATCCTATTTTATCACCAAATACAGTTTTAATATTTTTAATTGAATTTAATTCACCTTGTTTTGAAATATTTGCGCTGGTTGAGACCAATGGTGAATTTAATTTTTGGCACAACTGAATCACAACAGGATGATTGCTAACCCTAATAGCAATACTATCATACTGCCCTGAAATCCATCTGGGCACAAGTTTAGACTTTGGAAAAACCCACGTGTGATGTCCAGGCCAAGTTTTTAAAGCTCTTGCTAAATCGTTTGGGTCAATAGGTTTTATTAATGGTAATATTTGACGCACATGCGAAGCGATAAGGATTAAACCTATATTAACGTTACGTTTTTTTAGTAACAATACATTTTTAACAGCCTGCTCATCAAAGGGATTGCAGCCCAGTCCATAAACAGATTCTGTAGGATAGGCTATAATTCCACCACTTTTAACTGTAACTACGGCTTTATTGAGTTGTTTCTCGCTAACCATATTTTATTGTTTTGCTATTTTTTTCGCAACTTTCTTTTTAGTTGTTTTTTTCTTTGCTGTCTTTTTTTTAGCTACTTTTTTCTTAGTCTTTTTCTTTGTTGTCTTTTTCTTTGTTACTTTTTTCTTAGTAGCTTTCTTTTTGGTTTTTTTCTTAAAACGAGATTTTTTGTCTGGTGTATTTTTTAGTATCTCCAAACAATCTTCATGAGACAGTGACTTAGGATCTGTTCCTTTTACAATTTTTCCATTTTTGTTGCCATCGGTTACATAAGGCCCCCAACGTCCATTAAGTATTTGAATACCATCATCGAAAGTTTCTATAATGCGATTAGCATCTGCAGTTTTCTTTTCTTTTACTAATTCAAGAGCTTCTTCCAATGTTATTTCATAGGGTGAAAATGTATCTTTTTTTATCGAGACAAATTTATTGTCATAACGCACATAGGGACCAAATCTACCAATGTTTGCACTGATTTTTTCACCTTCTTCTGTTTCACCTAATTGTCGTGGCAACCTAAATAGATCCATGGCTTCTTCATAGGTGATTTTGTCGAGCTTTTGACCTGGAAGCAAACCGGCAAATTGTGGTTTGTCCTCATCTTCTCGCGTACCAATTTGAACAAAAGAACCATATTTTCCAACCCGTGCTGTTACTGGTTTCCCTGTTTTTGGATCAGTTCCAAGCTCTCGTTTATATTGAGCTTCTTCTCGACTAACAGATTCTTCCTTGTCATCTAACAATGTTTTAAATGGTTCCCAAAACTGTTTTAGCAATGGCACCCACTTTTCTTCTCCACGAGATACGGCATCTAGTGAATCTTCTAACTTCGCAGTAAAGTCATAATCCACATATTTTTCAAAGTGTTTTTGCAAAAACCTAGAAACAACTTTGCCAATATCTGTTGGATGAAATCTCTTTTGTTCTAACTCAACATAATCTCGATTCAGCAATGTACTAATTATTGACGCATAAGTAGACGGCCTACCTATTCCGTGTTCCTCTAGAGCTTTAACTAAACTGGCTTCAGAATAACGAGGTGGTGGCTCGGTGAAATGTTGTTTGCCTGCTATATCAACAACTTTTGATGAGTCCCCTTCCGCTAATCTTGGTAGTACATTTTTATTCTGTTTCTTTTGATCATCTTTGCCTTCCTCATATACTGTTAAAAAGCCTTTTTTGATAATTGTTGAACCAGTAGCTCTTAATATATGTGCATCGCCAAACTCATAATCAGCAGACACTGTACCAATTAAAGCATTAACCATTTGACAAGCAAGTGAACGTTTCCAGATTAAATCATACAATCTTAGTTGATCATTATCTAAACTAGAGGCGATTTTTTTAGGTTCCAATAAGGCATTAACAGGTCTGACTGCTTCATGCGCTTCTTGAGCATTTTTTGACTTTCCTTTGTAATGAATAGGCTCTTCTGGCACCAATTCTTTTCCAAAATTTTGTCCTATAGAATGACGTATATTTTGCAAAGCATCTTGAGACAATTGTACAGAATCTGTACGCATATAGGTAATCAAACCTTGGACTGTTCCATCAACTGACATTCCTTCATACAATTGTTGAGCAATTTGCATGGTTTTTCTGGTTGAAAATCCAAGTTTTCTAGCCGCTTCTTGTTGCAGTGTTGAAGTTATGAAAGGAGGAGCAGGGCGCCTTTTTCTTTGTTTTTCAGTTAATTTTGTTACGGTTAAACTATCACCAGCTTGAGCTCTGAGTTTGTTTAACGCTTCTTCAACTTGTTTGCCATTATTTAAATCAAATTTTTTCAGTTTTTCTCCATTGTACTGAATTAAATTCGCAATAAACTCAAAATTGTCCTTTTGCATTGGTGTTGATATTGTCCAATACTCTCTTGGATTAAACGCATCAATTTCTTCCTCTCGGTTAACAATCATGCGCAAAGCAGGTGACTGTACTCGGCCCGCTGACAATCCTCTTCTTACTTTTTTCCAAAGCAATGGAGATAAATTAAATCCAACCAAGTAATCTAGTGCGCGGCGCGCTTGCTGTGCATCGACTAAATCTATAGAGAGTTCTCGAGGACTAGCCACTGCTTGTTTAATGGCAGTTTCTGTGATTTCACTGAATACTACACGGTAAATATTTTTATCCTTTAAAATCTTTCTGCTTTTAAGGATTTCTGAGACATGCCATGAAATAGCTTCTCCCTCTCTATCCAAATCCGTTGCAAGATAAATACTATCGGCTTTTTTGGCTTCTCTTACAATGGCATCTATGTGTTTTTTGTTTCTCTCAACTTCAACATATGTCATCTCAAAGCCATTTTCAGTATCAACAGCTCCGGTTTTAGGTAACAAGTCTCGAATATGACCATAAGATGCTAATACTTTGTAGTCTTTGCCTAAATATTTTTCTATAGTTTTTGATTTTGCCGGTGACTCGACAATTAATAAGTTTTTTGCCATATTAGTGTTCGTAAAATTCTTCTGTTTCAAACAATAGCGATTCTAAATTTGCGAATGCTTGTTCTTGTTCTGGTTGCGAGAACAATACCATTAATGCCAACCACTGTAAATCATCTACATCAAAATGATTGATTTCAGGCTTCATAATAGCATTTATCAAAATTTCTCTCTGTACATTGTTTAAAATATCTGAATTATTTAAATACAATATAAAGTCTTGACACTCTTCGTCAATCTTTTGATGTTCCGAGTTTGTAAATACTCTAAAGCTATCATTATGGATTTTAATGTTTTGATGTGAAATGATGTCGGTTTGTAAATTTTCTAACCAACTAAATGCATTGTCTATTGTTAATGATGCAAAACCAGCTTGAGACAATCCTTGTTGTATAGATTGGTCATCTAGGTCAGTATCTTTGTTTTCATAAATATAATTTTCAAATAAATAGAGTAATAGCTCAACGATGTTTTCATTCATATGCGTATATATTGTGCTCCAGGTAATGCCAGTATCTTGTCTTCTAGCTCGAGTATTAAAACAATAGATGCTACCTCTTGGGCTTTTAATCTACTCTTTTCAATAATTTCATCAATGGGTGTTGCTTCAAACATAATCTGTTCTAATACCAATTGATGTTCGTTATTTTCGTCTTTAATATAAGGATTTTTTGAAGATTTAACAGTATTATCATCAAGTAAGGACAACTTTTGTTTAATTTCTAGAGATAATGACTGAGCAAGTGGTGTTAACTCTTCTAAAATTTCTTCGGCTGATTCTACCAATCTTGCGCCTTGTTTTATTAAAAAATGGCAACCTTTAGCCATCGGGGAATGAATGGAACCAGGAATTGCCATTACAGGTCGATTGATTTCCATTGTTTGCCTTGCTGTTATTAAAGTACCACTTTTAATACTAGCTTCCATCACCAGTGTTCCCATTGATAATCCACAAATAATTCGATTTCTTCTAGGAAAGTTATGTGCATTGGGTTTAGTGCCCGTAGGAAATTCTGAAACAAGGGTTCCATGTTTTGCTATATTATGAGCCAATTCTTTGTGTTTTGCAGGATAAACCACATCAAGTCCAGTTCCCATTACAGCAATGGTATTACCACCAGCAGACAAAGCAGCGTTATGGGCTTTCCCATCAACACCCAATGCCATTCCACTGGTTATGGTTATGCCTTTTTTAGCCAAATCATAACAAAATGATTGTGTGTTTCTTAATCCTACAGGGCTTGCATTACGACTACCGACTACAGCTAATTGAGGAAGCAATAGTAAGTTGGGGTCACCAGTTATAAACAACAAAGGCGGCGGGCTATCAGTTTGTTTTAAAAGAGGTGGATATAAATCATTATCAATGGCCAATAGTGAATTGTTTTCTTGTTGCAACCATCTTAAATCTGAATTAATTAAATTTAGGTCAGGGTTTTTCAAAAATAATTGAATAGATTTTGGAAAGTTTGGGTGACTTGGATAAACTGATTGATTAAAGATATTTTCAACCGTTTCAAAATGCTTAAGTAACATTGTGATTCTGCTAAAGCCCAATCCTTTGATTCTAGTTAACATCAACCAAGCTTGGTTATAGTCCATCATATTAAATCTCTATTAATATAAAAGGCCTCAGTAATATATGAGACCTTTTTTCCATTTATTTAGGGAGTCCTAACATAATCCAATAATTGCACCGGCCTATTACCATCAACTATAATGGCATAAGATATATGCTCAAATGTTTTAAACACCATAATATTTGCAGCGTGCTCCTCAGGTAAAGTAACCTTTGCTAAAGAGGGTTTGAAAAAGGCTTTGATATCTTCTTTCGGGTACATTACTTCATCCCTGATAACTTTTGAAGGTCGCTTAACATCAAAGACATCTCCAGTAGAAATACCATCATTAGAACCACGACTTATTGCTATAATTTGCCCTTTGCCACTTTTAAAATAAGAATTGCTTAGTGCAACGACTCGAATATTATCATCATTTATAGTCGCTGCTTTGGGCTGAAAGTAAACATCAAAACTAATGTCTCCTATGGGTAAAATTATATCCCCTACAGAAACTTCAATGGTATTGCTACTAACTTTCATGGTCGTCACATCATCTACTTCAGTTCTTTCAACAATTGCTTCTGCAATAACTTCCACTTCATATCCCAATACATCCACATGGTCCCAAAAAGCATTGTTTATGTAACTCTTCCAAAAACTTGAAACATAAGCAAATCCTGTATGTTTGCTGGTTTTTTTCCAATTAAGAGATTCTGTTATACGCTTTTCATAATAGGCTTCTCTGTAAGGAAGCTTAATAGGAATATCTCGGTATAAAACTCTGGGTCGAGCAATTGCAAACATATCTCCCTGTCTGGTACCTTTTGAATTCTTCACATATATATTGTTGGTTTCTAAACCTTTGATTCGATCGTGTTCTATTGCAACCACATAAGGAGCATCTTCAACCTCTTGTTCATTTAATATTCTTAATACTTTCAAAAAAGGTCTAATGTCACTTAAAGGAATTGTTGTTATGGCACTTTCGTGTGATATTGTTCTGCCTTTAGGAGTGAGCTTAACTGTAGGGTGCCCTCTAGTCACTTGTAACTGTGGCTTACCATCTAAATACACAAGTGATATAGTGTCGCCTGGATAAATGAGGTGTGGGTTTTCAATTTGTGGGTTTGCATGCCAAACTTCAGGCCAAACCCAAGGTGATTTCAAAAATCGTGCAGATATGTCCCACAGCGTATCGCCCTTTTGCACGGTGTATGTGCCAGGGTGAGTTGGATTTAACTCTATTTCAGCATAAATACTGGTATTTATTAAAAATATCGCGATGAAAAGTAAATGTAGTTTTTTAAGCATTTCCGACAAATCCTTGATTTCTATATGTTTAGTTTATCCATATTATGCAATAAGTTAAACTAAAATATGTGAATCAAGTGGCATTTTTTAGAAAAAAGTTACATTTTGCTTAACTAATTGTCTGTTTTTCAACTATTGTCTTTATAAAATAATGCCCAATATTATAATATTAGATATTTCGTGAAATCGTATTACCCACTTAAAAGTAATACATACTGCTCAATTAAGCTACAATACTAATTAAGACAATGACAATATTAAATATACTAACTCTTCCAGATAAACGCTTAAAAACTGTTGCTGAACCTGTGGAAAATTTCGATGCGGATCTAAAAAAATTGGTGAAGAATATGTTTTTAACCATGTACCAGGCGCCGGGAATTGGCTTGGCAGCTACTCAGATTGATATACACAAACAGGTAGTGGTCATTGATGTTTCAGAAGAAAAAAATGAACCCCTTTGTTTAATCAATGCTAGAATCACTAAAAAAGATGGGCAACAAACTCACGAAGAGGGCTGCCTTTCTGTTCCAAATATTTATGCAAAAGTTAAACGTGCGAGTTCCATTGTTGTTGAAGCCCAAGATGAATCTGGAACAAATATAACCATAGAAGCAGAAGAACTATTAGCAGTGTGTATTCAACATGAACTAGATCACTTAAAGGGAATTGTGTTTTTAGATCACCTGTCTCCATTAAAAAGAAAAATGGCACTTAAAAAGTTGGAAAAAGAAGATGATTGAACTTTATACTGCTTCCACACCAAATGGATGGAAAGTCTCAATAATGCTTGAAGAAATTGGTATGGAGTATAAAGTTTTCCCGATTAAGTTAATGGATGACCAACAAAAAACTCCAGAGTTCTTGAAATTAAATCCCAATGGAAAAATACCAGTCATTAGAGATACTGATAACGATACAGTGATTTTTGAGAGTGGGGCGATTTTACTCTACTTGGCTGAAAAATCAGGTCAATTCTATGGAAACAATAAAGAACCACAATTTGAAGTACTACAATGGTTGATGTTTCAAATCGGTGGTATTGGACCAATGATGGGTCAAGCGAATGTGTTCTTTCGCTATTTCCCTGAAAAAATCCCAGCAGTTATTGAGCGCTACCACAATGAGGTTAAACGGTTATTTTCTGTGCTTGACAAACAACTAGAAAACCAAAACTATTTAACAGGTGAATATTATACCATTGCTGATATTGCAAACTGGAGTTGGGTTCACATTGCTTTTTGGGGCGGGGTGGAATTAAAAAACTTTAAACACTTGAATAATTGGGTTGAAAGAATTGCACAACGACCCGCTGTTAAAAAAGGCATTAATGTACCAATAAAAGCTGATGCAGAAACCATTAAAAAGGCAGGTCAGAAGCTGATTAAATAAATATTTGAATTCTTTATCGAGAGATATTTGTACTTGAATTTTTATTAATAATCAAACTCAGCTATAACAGGCGTATGGTCTGATGGTCGCTCCCAGCTTCTGGGTGTTTTATCAATATAAGCAGAAGTTAACATTTCACTCATGGGTTCATTGGTCAGGATTAAATCTATTCTTAGTCCCAAATTTCTTTGAAAACCAGCCATTCGATAATCCCACCAAGAATAATGGCCTGCATCATCATGCAACAACCTGAAACTATCATCAAAGCCCAGTTCCAATATATTATCTAATTTTTTTCTTTCCTTGTCTGTACACAGTATCTTACCACGCCAATAATCTGCATCCCAAACATCACGGTCGTCAATAGCGATATTAAAATCACCCAGTACCACAACATTTTCATAATGTTGCATTTGTTCCTCGATAAAATCTGTGACTTTTTCCAACCAATACATTTTATATTGGTACTTTTCAGACTCAGGTTCTGAACCATTCACAACATATAAATTGATAATACGTACATCATCTATCGTGGCGGCTAAAATTCGTCGTTGAGGATCATCCAAGCCATCAATATCTGTTATAACATCACTGGCAGGTGATGAACTAATAATCGCCACTCCATTATAGGTCGGTTGGCCAGCATACACCACGTAAAAGCCTGCTTCTTCTATGGCGCTTTGTGGAAAATTGTCATCAGTTGATTTGGTTTCTTGAATTGCAAGAACATCTGGACTGTGCTCTTTTGACCATTCCAGAACATGATTCAGCCTTACTTTAAGTGAATTGACATTCCAACTAACAATTTTCATACATTTCCTAATCAAACTTATAGATTGCGAACTTTATCACAGTTTTACAAACTAACCCTTATTAGTATACAATGTATAAAAAAAACATGGATTAAATACATGAAAACATTTGCAGTACATTGTCTGGGCCGAATGGGTTTTGGACATAAAATCACACATAATGGTAGCGATATAGCTGCCTTTGATGCCTTAGGAAATAGTAACAATGATCGTTTGAGCAACTATTTAGCACAACAAATGAATTGGCAATCAATCAACGATACTGAATTTGAAAATAGGGTTGCATCTAGTAATTATGTGACTTTGGATAAATCTTTAGTGCAAATGTGGCAGGATCATCATGTTAACAACATGAACAGTGATGGCCCAGCAGAAGAAATGGAAAGGCTGGCTGTGGCAAGAGCATTATACAGTAAAAGACAATTATTGGAGATTTTAGCTGATTTTTGGCACAACCATTTTAATGTTTTTTCAAGAGATTATTATGCCCGATCAACGATGACATCATGGGATCGAGACGTGATTAGACCGCCAATTCCAGGGCACCCAAGACCATCTGGAGTCGGTTCTGGGCATTTATTTGGAAACTTTCGACAGATGTTAGGGCTGTCATCTAAGCACGTAGCTATGAACTACTACTTAGATAACTACAAAAACCAAGTTGCGGGTCCAAATGAAAACTATGCACGGGAGATTATGGAGCTTCATACTTTAGGCGCTGAAAACTATATTAGTTTAGGTGATGCAGATGTGGTTCCACAGACCGAGTATACATTTTCATGGGGAACCACCATGATTTCCGACAAATATGTAGACGATGATGTCTATGCTGCCATGCGTATGCTTACCGGTTGGAAAGTCAAAGACAGTAGTAGTTCAGATTCGTCAAATATGCAAGATACAGGAGAGTTTTTCTATTATGAGGCGTGGCATGACAAATTTGATAAAACTATTTTAGGTCATAGGTGGAATAATTTTCATTCTAATCCAGAAGACATTGAACAATTTCTGGATATATTGGCTTTTCATAAAGGCACAGCTCAACACATAGCAGGAAAATTATGCCGACGGTTTATTAGCGATACACCTTCACAAGCAATAATTGATGCGGTTGCGGACACATTTTATCAATTCAAAAATGCAAACAATCAACTAGAAAAAGTCTATGAGACTTTGTTTTTATCTGCAGAATTTAAGGATCCAAATAACTTCGATACAAAACTTAAAAGACCTTTTGAACTTGTTGTGAGCGCTATGCGGGCAGTAGGGTCTGACTTTATGCCCAAACCTGATGATTCAGATACAAATTCATTGGTTACTTATTATTTACACCGAGCAGGTCAACGTCCATTTTACTGGCCTGCACCTGATGGCTATCCTGACAAACAAGCACATTGGGCAGGAGGCACTGTTCTAATCTATGGCATGCGTTGTTTTGATTGGTTACTCGATCAGCATTACAACGATCCAGACAGAATTACACCCATGATGGATATCACATTATCTGCTAACAACAACGTTTTGCCCACGCATAGTCCAAATGATTTAACCACTTTTTGGATGAACAGAATAATAGGCTACCAACCCAGTGAAGGTTGGCTAGGAACCGAGTTGCACACAAAACTTAGAGACTTTATGCGACAAAATGGCAATGATCCACAACAATGGCCTTCTGATATTTCTTTTCCAGATATAACAACAACATCAAGTCCATATATTTATGAACGCCTCAGGGGTTTAGTCAAACTCATTCTTTCAACTCCAGCATTTTTGTATAGGTAGAACCATGATTACACGCAGAAAATTTTTACAAGGCTCAACTGCTTTTTTCACTTTAGCAGGAACAGGTATTACTCTTGGCATTAATAATAGAGGTTCAAATGATCTCAGCAATGAAAAGTCATTAATTCATTTGTTTTTTAGAGGAGGAATGGATGCCATGAGCTTTTTAATCCCTAGAACCGGGATAAACAGAACCGAGTATGAAAGCAAACGGCCAAATATACAGATACCTGTTCAAGTACTCAACGACAACAATCAACCCGTTGACTTTATTTATAACTTAAATAATGATTTTGGACTGCCTCCGTCTTGTGAAGAATTACACAGCTTATATACACAAGGAAAAATGGCGATGATTCACGCAGTTGGTATGCCTGATGGGCTTAGCTCACGATCGCACTTTGAATCACAAGCCATGTTTGATTATGGAACGCCAGGAAACTCTTCTAATGTTGATGGATGGTTGGCAAGGCATGTTAATTCGTCGCCTACCATTAATGACTCTGCTGTTATTCCATCTATGTCACCTGGCAACCCGCCTGTTAGTCAACAAGGAGACACAGGAGTATTGTCTGTTGATGATCCTTCTAGTTTCCACCCAAATCCTGGGCGTTATGCTGAAGAACACCTTTTGGCACTTGAACAAATTTACTCAGGCTCTGACTTATTAGATAGTGCCATGCGAAGCACGATAGATAACATAAACATCATTACAGACCTAGATTTATCTATTCCTGATAGTTATCCCAATGAATCATTGGCTCAAGATCTAGGACTTATTGCACAAGTGATTAAATCAGATTTAGGCTTGCAGATTGCTACGGTTGATTTTGGCGGTTGGGACACACACAATGATTCAGCAAACAATAGTACTACCGGAACAGGTCATTTTGTTAGTCAAATTGGAAAAGTTTCAATTGCGATAGGTGCTTTTTTTGATGACTTAACAGCAGCGGGAAAAGACCAAAATGTGGTACTGACCACTCAGACAGACTTTGGAAGAAGGGTGCGAGAAAACGGTAACAGAGGCACCGATCATGGAACAGCTCAGGCAATGATGGTAGTTGGAGGTACGGTAAATGGAGGGCAAGTTATGGGCACATTCCCAGGAATATCTGATGATGATTTGTACTTAAACACCGACCTACAAATGACGACTGATTTTCGCCAGCCTTTAAGTGATGTGATTAGAAACTTTTTGGGCAACCCCAATATTGATGTGGTTTTCCCTGGTTACACTGGCTCTCATAACATTGGATTGTTTCCTTCTGATGAAATATTTAAAAACGGGTTTGATTAAGAGCTTGCCTGGATTAATTAGATGATTAATGCATTAATAAGTGGTTATCTGTATTCGCAGTCTGTAAAAATATGTCGAACTAATAACGCATATTTTTGTCAAAATTTATATGCGAACAATAATCCTAATTTTACTATTTTCCTCTTCTTGCACAATATTAGCAGAACAAAATTTGGTCACTGCCGCTAAAGAACGACTAAACCATTCTGTGATTTATGATGGCAGTTATAAATCTATTGCCTACCCCAATGGCGATGTAAATAAAAACAAAGGTGTTTGTACCGATGTTATCATAAGAAGTTATCGCAGTTTAGGCATTGACCTTCAAAAACGTGTCCATGAAGACATGAAACAAAACTTTAGTGACTATCCACAAATATGGGGGCTATCTAAACCTGATACAAATATTGATCACCGCAGGGTTCCTAATCTTGAGAAATTTTTTGAAAGAAATGGGTCAACTTTGACTATTAGTGATAATTCAAAGGCCTACCAGCCAGGTGATTTAGTCACTTGGCGCTTGCCCAACAATCTGCCACATATTGGAATAGTTAGCAATATTGAATCAGAAAAAGACCCTAATCGTTATAAGATTATTCATAATATCGGATGGGGACCGAAATTAGATGATATGTTGTTTGATTACAAGATTGTCGGGCATTTCAGGTATCACGTTAAATAATTTATTGTTGCCATTCTAAAGTTATATATCCAGAACTTTTAGGCGTGTTATAACCATCAATAATCTGATACTCTTTATCAGTTACATTTTCAAACTTTAAACCAATTTTCCATTGCGTGTTAATACGGTATGCAGTACGCACATCTATCACTGTATAGCCATCTAATTCAGTACCAAAATCAGGGTTTTTTGAAGCATAACGAATGCTTGACCCAAGTGAAAATTTATTCAAAATCTTATCCACATTAAAATTTATTTTATTGTCTGGACGACGCAACAATGGGGTACCTGTCAAGGTGTTTTTGGCATCTTGAATGGTTGCGTTTATACTGGCCACCAATCCATTGTTTTGATAGGTGTAAGCAGATTCAAGCCCCTTAATTGTGGCCTCATTTATATTGATAGGTTTAAATGTTGGGCCTTGGAAATCAATTAAGTTATCAATTTTATAATAAAACAAATTGATACTAAAATTTTGAGTGTTTGAAAATTTTGTTTTAAAGCCTGCTTCATAATTGATTGATTCTTCCGGTTTTAAATCAGGATTCCCCTCAAATGAAAAAGCAAAAACATTTTCACCTGTAAACGGAGAAACGACAATTCCTTGGAAATTTGGTGAAAATAATTCGCTGATACTTGGTGCATGAAAAGCTGTGCCCGCAGAAATATTTATTGTGTTTTTTTGATCCAAGCGCTTAGCCCATGAAACATCAGACGAAAAATTGTTACCATAGAGATC
>JQIA01000371.1_pt1 | contig 22254 bp, 28 predicted proteins | sample 811431 | NCBI WGS metagenome assembly JQIA01 (sample SAMN02998118, study PRJNA258478) | marine sediment metagenome | biome: marine; feature: seafloor; material: sediment; isolation source: oil-polluted sediment collected from 3 locations (0.5 km, 0.7 km and 0.9 km)... | place: USA: Gulf of Mexico ...
TAGAGTAATCAAGCTTATCAATGCGTACATTCTCAGGAGTCCGTTGGGACTTCACCATGATAATTTCCATTACTTCTGGGTCATATACACTAAAGGAGACTGTAGCACTGCCTCCTCTTGACACCTGTGTAAACATCTTAATAGATTTGTCAACAGATGCGTAGATTGGTAGCTTGCCAAGATGAGTGACTGCTCCATCCCGTACACTATCCCCGATACTACGAGTATTGAACTTAATACCAATGCCTGCCTTCTTAGCAGTCATGCGGTATGCTAAGTGGTCAGCTACTCCGATTGATGGGATAGTGTCTCCACCTTCCATTACGCTACAACTGATAGTATCCCAGTCACCATTCCTCACTCCGTTAAGAGTGGGTGTAGGCAAGTTAATCTCACCCTTAATAATGCACCGGGCCAACTCAAATGCTAGCTGTGCATTATCTTTGTGGATAGAGTGTCCAATAGCCAATGCTCCAGCATGAGCTGTTTCTACTGGTAAGCCATCAACTTTCAGTGAGTACTTATCCATCCATTGCTTAATCTGCCAATACTCTAGGCGAGTCTTAAATAGTGAGTAGTATTGTTCCTCCATATCTGGAGCATACTCAAACTCAGTCCACAATCCCAGTTCGTTATAGACTTTATACAGCTTCTTGAAAGTGCCCTTATCAGATACTCCAATGCGCTTCATGTTCTTGCGTAGTTGGGCGTATAATAGTCTTGCAGCAACTCTACTATAATCAATGTGCTCTTTATCTAAGCAGACATTAATCATAGTTTGGTGTATTTCTTCTGTAGAAACTTTACTTGGTAGTCTAGCCAGTGTAGCCAATTGAATCTCTTCCCAGTTTACAGAGTGTTTTGCTGCATACTCTGCCCAACGGCCCACTTTAGCTTCGTCAAATGGCTCTTCCGACCCATCTCGTTTTACTACAGTTCTGCTCATCCTAACTCCCTACTACCTGTACACTAACGCCTATATTTATAGGAGAACAAGGGTTCTCCAGGTATGATCTATACTGTGCCCAACCCTTAAAGTTAGCGCAATGCTCTTTGTACTTTGCAGGTGTGGCTTGGTGTTCAAATGGAGAAGCATGAATTGGTTTAGCTTCTACCAACCTCTTATACACCTTTAGTGCTTTATCTAAAGATTCATCCAGCACCCTATAACTTACCTGAGCACAACATGATGAAGAAACTTTTAAGGCCTCCTCTTCACTTAGATCTGTTTGATCTTCGTTATCAATGTAGTATGTTAAGTCTCCATACTCAGGGCACCGGTAGCGGGATACGTAGGGAACATGCCACTCTCCACCATAAATAACAAAGGGTACACTGTGGCTTGCTGCTATTGCCATTGTATCTGCCAAAACCTTAAACTCTGGCTGAGCATCTCTGTGTGATCTTAAACTATAAAAGTTCTCCCACTCAGTAGCAGTAACAATAGTCTTCATTGTCTGGAAAGGCTCAAGTACCCTGTTTACAATTTGTTTATGTAATCCTAAGGCCTTTAATTTTTCAGCATGATGTATAGCTTGATTGGCCGCAACAAACCAAGCCTCTTTACATTTCCCTATCTCAGCATGTTCTTCTTTAGCTTGCATCCCACCCATATCCAAGCCCCAATAAGTCGGCATGGCTGGATTTGTAGCTACTTGATCCATCATCTTTTGAATAGGAATAGCCCTAGAACTAGCTGCATTCCTTGAGAATACTCTATGAGTCATTAGCTCACTGTGAATAAATCTTGGATATTCTAGCTCAAAAGTTAATATCTCGCCCCCTTGATTTATACTGTGCTGGAGTACCTTGGCTGTTATCATTGCTTGTCTTCCTTAGAAGTTTCTTGGTGTCTGACAAAAGTTATCATTGCTTGTCTTCCTTAGAAGTTTCTTGGTGTCTGACAAAGTTATCAAATGTCTTTGCTTAGTCACTTTCAATCCCTCCAGTTGCTTTAGAGTAAGCATACACTTGTACGCTTTTTACACTCTCCCTTTCAATATCTTTAATAAGTTGTTTGGCTGTACTAAGATTAGGTATACGTTTGTAACGGACAAACCATGCAAAGGGCCAACAACGGAATTTGGTAAGCACTGTGTGCAAACCATCTCCGTTCTTCATTACTTTATGTTTCACTGCTTTCTCCCTTACCTTTATTGTACCTGCATACAAAGTCTTCAAAGCTTTGCTCTGACTTCTTAAGTAAGTCTTCCACAAGCCCTGTCTTACTACGATTATCAATCAATCCATCAGTAAAGTGTGCATCAATTAAAATTGCACAACAAGCCATTACATGAGCTAACTCGTGCTGACCTGACTCTTCATCAAAGTCTACACCATCTTGCCATTTGAGGAAATGTCGGTTAATAGCTCCGATGTAGGTTTGAGCATCAATCTTAGACTCTCGAAAGTTGTGGAAACCATACTTAAAAGCTCCTCCAGCCATCACGTTAGCCATTTGAATCATGGCTAGGGTAGGTAAAGTGTGCATTGGGGCCTTTACAGCACCGGCAGCCTTCTTGGGGTTTACTAGTGGGTCATTAGATAGTGGGCCTGCCTCTTCTACCTTAATGCTTGTAGGAGCTTTGGGATAGCAAACAGGGCATTCTCCCTTGCCCTCTACCACATGAAAGCAGTTCTTACACAGCGGGTTGTCTACAGGTGCCACAGATAGACTTCTCCAACGGAAGGTAGCAGTCTTCCTAGAGGTCTTAGAAATAAACACTGGACATGGAGAATGGTCTTGACAATACAGCTTTAAGATCTCTCCTTGACTGAAGTTGTAGTCTCCATATATAACTATAAAGTCTCCATCTAAATCATAATCTAAACTACCACTATTTAATTTAAACTGGCTAGTGGATTTCGGCATAGCTGTCTCCAAAGTCTACATCACAATCAAGCTTTCTGTTTAGTTGAAGTTCATTATTTACATCTTCAACTGCATCTTTTAATATCTTAGTCATAGCCTCTCTGTTTCCTTTCTTAACCTCACAAATAACCTCATCATGAAACTGGGCTGTCAACTGTTCCCGCCTTTCTAATATGTAGTACACCCAACGATCAAATGCATACGTGCCAGTTGATTGGTTGAGTGTAGAGAAACGATCTTTCTCAGCTTTAAGGTACATCCAAATGCTGGCTACAGGATTCCACAGCCACTTCATACCTCTTGAATTCTTAACTTTGCAGTTGTCGGCAATAGCTGTTAGTGACCAGTTTCGTTCCCAATAGGCATTATAAAGAAGATCGCCCACAGCTTCATCAACACCAGCACTGCGAGCAATAGTTGGGCCAGTAGCACCATAAGTAGCAGCATAGTTAGTGCTTTTGCCACCGTGACGATATAGTGATAAAGTTTTATGCTCTTTATGTTCTTCCTCATTAGCCGTATCCTTGTTAAAACTCTTATATTTTAGCACGTCTTCATCAGACATGAGTCCGGCAGCTTTAGCCATATCACAGTGTGGATCAAATCCATCACTCATCATTTCCTTCACATACTCTGGGTCATACTCCCACATAAAGTGTTGCTTTGTACGATCCTCTAGTGAAGACATATCAGACCCACACAACTCAGTAGACTCATCTGAGGCAACAAGTAACCCTCTCATCAGTCCTCCATATGGCTTCCGTATTGAGGGTATGTTTACACAGATCTTATGTCTGAATCTTAGTGTATTAGTTAGTCCTTGGATGGCAGCATAAATAAAGCCGTCTTCATCAGCATTTGCTAAGAAACCTTTTACTACACCTAGCCTATGCTTAACTATGGACATGTCCTCTAGGTAAGCTAGTGCAGGCTCAAACTTAATAAGGGATATAACTGAATCACATAGTAGGTCGGTATCCTGATTCTTAACTTGTGGTATCTTACGCATCTTATTAGTTTCTTTGTTGCGTAAGTACTTAAAACTCTCTGGAACCCACCCCATATAAAATAGCCAATCTTTTACTTGCACTGGAGACCCAGCATTGGCCTTCTTATACTCTTTAATTATCTCAATATCACCTTTGTAATCCATAGGATCACCATGGTAGTATTCTTCTGGATCTACCCATTTTTCAACAAGTGCCTTCCACCGTATACCAGTAGTAGAAAGTTCTCCATTCATTAGGTATGGTTTCTTTGGTCTTGCCTTCTTCTGCTTGACAGGTACATCAGGCATGTTCACTTCAAGAGCTGCTTTAGCCTCTTCAAATTTGGCAGAGAACATTTCTACTGCTTCTTCTGCTTCCTCCACCTTAAGCTTCCACTTAGACTTTTCTTGTAGGGCAGCTTGCTTTGCCTTAAAGTTTAGGTGACGAATAGCGTGCCAACAGCCTTGGGCATTGCCGTAGAGAAGCATTAAGTGCTTCCAAATTTGTTGCCATAGGGCTACTTGGATGCGCACATCTGTCTCGCACCTAGCTACGTACTCTTCTAGGGACAGGTTGACCCAATCATCTATTTCAAGTTTCGCTATACCCAATTCTTCACCCCAAATACCTAGCCCATGCCTTTGCATTTTAGGGTACAAGTACCAAGATAGGAATAGGGTATCAACAATCTCAGCTTGCACTTTAATACCATAAACTTTTTCTACAGCAGGCCCGTCAAAGGCTATGCCATTATGCATCACCAGTATATTCAGTGGGTCAGTAAATAGTCCTACTATGCCTGCATCATCTGTGCAAGTTCCTTGTTCTACTACCTCCATCTTTTCTGATAGCCTAGCATAACTATGGCAATATACTTTGGTAATGTCCCTAAGTAAGTTGTCACCTTCAATGTCTGTGCAATAAAGTTTATGTTTCATTTTTAATGTATACTCCATCCCCTACATAGAAGCCAAGGCCGGGTGTCTCTTCCCAACCATCAGTATTAATCACTGTAGGTTTTGCGGTTATGTGTGTGTCAAGGTACAAGTCTTCATCAAGTATCTCAACTGCCTCTGGTTTATCTTTCATACTACCTTCTTAAAGTTCAAGGCCAATTCTCCCATTTCTTGGGATAAGTTAAGTTTAACTGCATCGTTGGCATCCTTAGATTTCCCTGGTTTGCCTACAGCTAATACTCCTGGCCACAAGTTTTTGGCAGTTTCTTCTGCCTTGTGTCCTACTTTGTCATCATCAAGTACTAGAACTACATTCTTAAACTTGTGACGAACTCTCTTTTCAATATGGTTTAGGTTTTGGGCGATACTCCCACCACCCATAGTAAGCGACACTACTGGATACTTTGAGTGCTTACCGGCTAGTGTGAGACAGTAGTTCAATGCTATTGCATCAAACTCTCCCTCAACTATCCATAGTGTGTCCCCACCTATCCTCAAAGCTCTGATTAGACCAAAAACATCAACGTCCCTAGTCCTACCAATACACCAAAAGGCTTTCTTTTTAAATGGTCTAGCCTTCCAACCAGACAATTTTCCTTTGTCTGAGTATGGAAAGGCTATTGCGTACTTGGTCTTGCCATCAAACTCACTTAGCAATGTCCTACATCCCCATCCTTTATAGAACTTGGGAGGTATGCCACGGTAAGGTTCAATGGGTGAAAATGGTTGGCAGCTAGTTATTATAGCCACATCTTCCCTAATCTCTAAGTCTGTTTTGACCCTCACCTTAGGAGGAGCTTTCCCTGCGTATGGATCTCCTTTTTGTTCATGACACTTGCCAAAACAGAATGAGGAGAACCATCTCACACCTAGGTCAGTGTCCTCATTTGCAAAAGCCTGCACTGAATCGGAGCTTCCACAATCTGTGCAGGGTATCCTACCTCCACAGGGACTACTATTAGCCACTTACAGCCTCTACTAATTGAATAGTGGTTAGGAGGTCTCTGGCCTTGTCTTTTACCAGACCTAGGTATGCTTTCTTTTTAGCTAAATCAACCTCTATCTCAGTTATTTTGGCAATTGTATTTTTTACATTACCCTCTTGTACTATTAATTCTCTTCTTAGTAAGTCTATTGCTATACTCATATTAATGCTCCCACAATCTTCTTGTAAATTAGTTTTGATTCAACTTCACCAATCTCAAACACATCTCTAGGTCTGGCTCCACTTAGCATTAGGGCAGGAATCTTTCTACCTCTAACTAGTGGCCGTCGTGACCCTGCCTTTATCTCATAGCCAAGCATTTCAAAGTGCTTACATAGCAGCTCTCTGGCTTGGGGCAAGGTCACACCCACGTCTAGCTTAGTCTGAATCTGCATAAAGATGTCCAAAATCTCAGTTAATACTAAGCCCTTGTACCCTCTTGATGCCATCTCAGCAGATAATAAGGACATTGCCTCGTCACCTAAACTAGACTCACAATGCTCTAGGTAGTTGAAGATTCCTTCTTCTACTTTGTGCCTCGTTCGTACTGCATACTCGTAGACCCTTCCTAATTCTTGGAAGGCAGCCACTAAGTGTGGCTCTTTCAGTTTTGTGCTTTGTTCTATTCCTAATCGTACTGCTCGGATTACCCTAAGCATCTCTGTAATAGTGATGCGTTGCCATGTGTATCCTGCTTTGCGACCCGTTGGGCTTGTGTAGTACACTGCATAGCCTTCTTTGGCTAAGTAATGTGCATCCTTGGACTCTATGTAGGATATGCAAGCGTCAATTAAGTCGTGTGAGTCAGTCAATCTTGGTAGGGGTGTATAGAGTTACTACGCATAACTAATGCATGCCTCTCTGCCCTACCTTGAGTTTGTTTGGCCCACTTGGAGTCAAGCATTTCCTCTGAAGCTTTAGTAAAGTTTGAGCTTTCGATAGCATCCCACATATTTACAAAGTGGAGCATTCCAGTAACTCCTAATTGGTATGCCATTGACAGTATGATAGCTTTCCTTTCTGTGCTGAGGTAAGAGAACGCTTCACCTCTACTGGTTGTGGCTATGCTTAGCTTCAACCTTTTAATCTCATCTTCTAGGAGTGAGTAGGCAGAGCTTTTAGTAAGTTTTAAGGTAAAGCCACTAGGACTCATGCCTTTACTTTTGTGTAGCTTAGTTCCATATCCAATAGTTACAAACCCTTCTGAGCACAAATACGGGTAAGGTCGAAATCCCTCTTCACGTTCTATAATGTTCTCAATCATATGCGTTATGGCCTCTATTTCCTGTTTATGTAAGCTTTTGTTATCGTTAGAATAATAGGCGTTACCAGCCTGCGATAGCCCCACACTGATATTAACATCATCCCCAGTGCGTACTGATACCACGGTGGCATACTGTCGAGTGCTGTGAAGCCAGCTTGTATGTGCTCCAGAGCTGGAGGGTAGAATGCCAATAGAGCAGGCAATAAGAATACTGCAAAGCTTACGTCGTCTGCCCATGCTATCCTCTGGTTTGCTTGGTTGTCTAGCTTCATATCAGCTTCTGTAGCTGAGCTTATAACCGCTAGCTTATTGGTTAGTGCAAGTTTCTTTAGTTCATCCTTGCGTTCTGATTTTGCTGTGGCAAGCTCTTGCCTGCCTCTTATGTAACCTGATACACCTTTAATTATACCAGGTATTAAGTTGACTAAATTCACTTAATGTCCTCCACGCAGCTACTTTTGAGGTATACTCAGACTGAAAATCTTTATGCACCCAAGTGCCTTGTACCTCTACACACTCTGACATAGGTACGTTTAGGCGAACTGCTTGGTTTATAAATGCAAGTACTTCCACTGTAGCCTCTTCTTTAGACTCAATATCCAAATCTAGTTGCTCCATATTAATAAGTTGGTCATACTCGTCTGCATATTCATCATGAACCCAGACACCCTCTACTTTAGTGCAATACACTGTACCACATAAGTCTTTACAATCCTCACTTATTAGGGCCATCATAGTGTCATCTGGCAGGAAGTATGTATCATCAGGCTCACAGTACACTACCTCATCTTCGTGATAGATGTCTCCATTATCAAGCTCTCTAGCATTTTCAGCTAGCATGTAGTACCCACTTTCACCTTGTACAACCGCATCGTCCTCTATGTAGTATTGCTCTCCATCTATGAACACATGAAGTTCTGAGTAACAATCTGAGCACAAGCTTAAATCTGCGCACTCTAGGTAGTGTACTTCATCCTCACCAAGAACATATTCACACTTGTCACAGCTTTGCCCTGTAATAATAATCCCATCTATATTTTGGGCGTACTGTTCTCCACTGTGAGATATTCTTAAGTATTCCCTTCGATGTCTACTCTTGTGTTACAGTCCAAGTAAGGACAATACACATTTCCATAGTCATCCTCTATCTTTTTAAGCCAGCACCCATTAAGGCTTCCTTCTGAGTAACCAGCCTTTAGTAGCAGCCTCTTCATTAACTCCTCATCCCCATAGATGTGGGAGTATTCCACATTCTCCTCATTAGAGTAGTTTAGGACTGTTCTAGCAACAATCCTGTCTCCAACTTCTACAAAGGCAACCTTAATACTGTCTGTTGCGTAGGCCCTTACAGAGTTACTACTAGACATGCATGAGTTTGGCCCTTGTTGGTATACGTAGAGTATCTCTTCTTCAGTACATGCATAGTTTAACCTAGCCCCACTGTACTCTTTGTGTATGGCACTCATTCTTGCTGCGTAGTCTGGTATCTTTGCCTCTGGCACATTTAATTTGCTTAACAACTTACCAAATTTCATTGAGATAGTTTTGTCTTTTGAAATGGCCACCTCTACTAGACCAGTTTCCATGTCTAAGCCTAGTAAACCTCTTGGTAGAGTATCTTCTAAGTCTCCAAATGTTGCAAAACTGCACAATTCATCTCCCACATATAGGGGGTGGGTGAGCCTATCTTCTAAAGAGTAGTATTGCCACATTTAAATTCTCCTTGTTCAAATAAGAAAAAGCCCCACAGTTAAGTAGGGCTTTTAGTAAGGCTAGATATTAATCTTCATCTTCACCATCTTCGTCTTCATCAACTTCGGGGCCGGGCTTGCCAGCATCTACCCACTGAAGGTAGGCAACGATTACGTTGGACTTACCCTTAGCATTCTTTGAACCAGCTTCGATACCTGCATGTGCACAGAACTCGGCAGCTTCTTCACGTTGGGCAGCACCGTTCTCAAACTCGCTGAGTGCAGCAGCAGCCAAGGCTTCTGTAGCAAACAGTACCGGGCCATCTTCCAAGTCAACTGCAAACTGACCAAATACTTCTTGAATAGAACTCATATAACTTCTCTCTTAGGTTGTGAGCAAAATAGCTCGTTAGGTTGTACCACGACTCGCAGTACAGTTAGCAGTGAGGTGCCAGCTATCGTATGGACTTAAGTAACTTATAAGTTCCACGTGGATTTGGTTTAAGTACTTGGGTAATTGTAGTAATTTGACCGAGTACTTTGCCCTTTAGATCCTTAAATGTTTTGGTACGAGCTGTCTTGTCATCTTCAGTATATTCTCGGCAGGCCTGTGACTCTTTAGTTACTCCAGCCATACCTCTTAGTCGTTTTGCTGTTGCTCCTCGCATACTATCCTCCAAAATCCCTATTAATTGTTTTATGCATATCTTATTAATCCTTTCAAGGTGAAACTCCATCAACTCCAAACTTCCCCATTTAGGCCTCCTAATGGTGGTTTAAATAGTATAATCCACAGAGCAATTAACATGTTTATGGCTGCCCCTACTTGCTGTGCTTCTATCTCATTTGTCCCAAACATTGTGCAAAGTAATGCTGCTGCATATAAAACCACTAAGGTTGGGAAATCCTCTCCCCAACCCTTTAGCCAGCTAGTCTTCATGTTTTAGCCACTTATTTCTAGTGGTGGTGATTGGTTTGCGGTTATTCCTTGCTACCCAGTTATCTGGCTTACTCAGGTCAACTCCATGAGACGACTTGTGTACAACTGCCTTAGGCTGACGTGTTTTAGCTTCTCCGTACATTCTCTGTGTAGTATTCATTAGTGTCTCCATTACTGTTTCTCGTCAAGCTCACCTTCAATAGTTACATAGTCGGTGGCTCTTGATACTGCTGTATAAGCCAGCCTAACTTTCTGTTCATGATCCCATACAGTATTAATATCCCATAGGTCAACTAATACATGTTTTAAAGTCGTACCCTGTGCCTTATTTACAGTCATAGCATAGGTAAATCTAATGTCAGCACACCCCTCTTTAAGACTAAAGAAGGTTCTCCACCTCTCCTTGGCTTCTGACTCATTGTTGGTCTCATTAAAGTAGCTGGCTTCCTTAGCCAGTTGCTTTAGCCTACTTTGTAGTTTGCCTGGACTTGCTGGAACAAATACCGTTTCTTCTACCTCTTCTAGCTTGCCTTCTACAAGGGTCTCAAAGACAATAAACGCGCCTGCCAGACCGTAGCTATCAGTTTTCTCAACTTCCTTAACTATGAGCAGCTGATTATTCCTAATTAGAATATCATCACCAGTTGCAGTTGGGATTGCTGTGTTAGCTACCATCTCCTCACCAACTATGGGTGTGGGGTCTGACAGGCTCATTACTTTCTTCCTGATCTTCCTGTTCAGGTTCAAGCAACGCTTATTGGTAAACGCTAAGACTTTAATGTTCTTCACATTTCCATCTCGCTTACCAGCTTCAAATGCTGCATATGCGTACTCTTCAAGGTCATCCACTACCCTTACACCTTTGCCAGAGCCATCCTTGTTTAAAACAGTCTCTAGCTTAGGCTGTCTTCCGCCATCTACAGCATTTCTATATGCGAGTGAGAGTTTATAAATCACATCTCCTTCGTCAACTCGCTTTGGGATGGTTAGTGTAAGCAACTCCTCCGATGCATCATAAGCTGGAACACATAAACTTTGTCCCTCACGCATCACTGGGTAACACTGCTTGTTATCTCCTATAAATACTACTCTAGCACCTGTAACTTCACACTCATCAAGCAACAAAGCCAGTTCATAATGTCCTACTAGCCCTGCTTCGTCTATGAAGACAAGCATTTGGTCGGTAAGCCTTGGGTCGGCCTTAGGATCCCTCATCCTAGGAGTACTAAGGTATGTTTCTCCAGTCTCCTTGTTAGACTTAGGAATCCAACCCATGACACTGTGTATGGTGTTTGCCCCTCTTCCGGCAAAGTCAGCCAGTACTGCCACAGCTGAGTGTGTCATACTGGTAAGTACAGGTGTGTAGTTTGAGTTCTTAACCACAACCTCATCAACTAAATACTTTGTCATGAAAGACTTACCGAAACCTGCACCAGCCCACAGCCCAATGGTTGTGGTTTGTGTGTGGTTTAGCCAATGTTCAAACTTCTTGGCCACTAACTCTTGATCTTCGTATAAGCCTTTCATTATTTACTCCTGAACTAGCCCTAGCTCTGTCTCAGCTGCGTCTAATACTTCTCTAATAGTTAGGTTTCTGTCTTCTAGCAAGGTCATAATTACCTCACTATCTCTTTTTCTTTGGTCTTCTAAGGCACTAGCTTCTCTGCGTACAAAGGCTTTGACTGCCTTGGCTGAACCTGATAAGGACATTTCAGTCATGTGCCTTACCAAGTTTATCATATACACCCTACTCAATCTATTGTCCATTGGTAAGGTAGATATTTGCTTTATATTACTAATTTTTCCTATAACATGTGGGTCTTGGTATAGGGCTGCGTATATTTTGTCGGCACCCAGTTCCGTTGTCACTATAACCTTGTTCATAGGTACTCCAGCTCTTTGTAGACTTGCTAGTTAGTTAGACAAGAAAGCTACCTACATCTTTATAGACATAGATAGCTTAATTGTTGTTGTTAGAATGGGTTAGTTTTGCTAACTCCAGATTCCATTACGCATGGCTTAGTGCCCATTGCTTGCTCAATTACCAAAGCATTGCGGTCATCTTCTAGCCAATCTTTGAACTCTTGGTGACTCTCTGCTGTCTCTGTGTCATACAGGCCAGCAACAGCTCTTTCACCAAAGTAGGCTGAAGAAACAATTGAACCTACAGCAGCAGCTACGTCAGCAGAGGTGAAATTACCAAAGTTATTCCACTCGTCGTTGTAGTTAATGGCTACACGGTAAGGCATGTCAATGTCAAAGCGATTTGGTTGGACATTGTAGCCTCGGTTGTCCCGAACAATAGCTTCCTTACACATCTCAAACTGTTCATCAGTCATTGGTGTGCGGCGCTTGCTTGGATCAACTTTGTTTAACTTGCTCATCTTCGATAGGATTGAATTTGTCATTAGTAGTTACCATAGTTTTAAGTAGGAATGAGAGGAATTTGTAGGTAAGTTTGATGGAATACCAAACAACCATTAGTGCTATGCCAATGTAAAAGCCGAACATGAATAGTGACATAGTTAAATCCTCGTTAGCTATAGTGAATGAGCAGTAAGTTGCTCCAAATACACTATTAGGTGTACACAACATCTGTGCTTCTAGGCTTATATGCTAGTCTCGCTCAGGTGTGTACACTTAGTAGTATACTTTTGTGAGTAAATGTTAAGGTATAGGTGTACTTGATTAGTACGAACACCACAGGCTAGTTATTAACTCAAACAGCTTTTACACTGTGCTTAGTCAACCTCCTAGCCTGTGGGTATTCCCAGTTATTACATTTGGGCTAAGTCTTTTAGTCGCAGCTAGTCCTCATGCATCCCTTGCCGGGAAGGAGACTACGTGGATACTCGGTGATCTATTCCGAGATCAACCCCAACTTAGTGCATTCCAAATGTAATTACAACTCTTCGCCCGTTCCATGTGAAAGCTAAAAGAGTAGAAGTATCACCTCCATTAGTGCTCTTAACACCCTGTTCAAGCTACTTAGCTCATTGGCAATAAGTAGTCGGCCACTGAATTTAAACTGCAAGCGACAATACAGCTAGTCATAGTTTATACTGCGTAACTTCCACAGTTAGGCATCTCACACATGGCTTGCTAGCTCCTTAGAACGTACACACAAGTCAAGGCCGATTCTACCCAATACCATATTTTAAACTGCGTGGTAGCACAGTGTTCCTATATATTTTAATTGGCTAGTACCAATATGAAACCGCTCCAACACGCGTATTGGGCAGCTAGCATTCAACTAAGAGTATGTTTTGTTGGCCTGTTATAGGCTGATATGGACTCTTAGGTTGTACAATCTAGGTGTAGCAGCGGCAGGAATCTTTACAATGGTGTGTAACCTGACCTAAACTACTCTACCTAGGGAAGGTCCACAAATATTGGTTCTTTAATTGTGGACATTAGCTTATCAGCTTTCTTGCCATGTGACCTAACAGAGTTGTTTATACAGTCCCAGTTAAATTGTTCATCTCTGGGGACTCTTGCATACCTACCTAATAGGGCTATTTGTCTACTTTGGAGTGCACAAATATCAATACATTCTTCCAATGCACTTGTAAGCTGTCTGATCCGTAGATCCCCTATCTTATTGGTTAAGCTATTTTTTAGAATGCCCATTTATGTATTCCCCATATTCTTCGTAAGTTTTAAATAACCCATGCTCAGCCATACTACCAAACACCCAGTCTAACTTACCCACTACTAGGTTCTCTGTGTGCTTTTTGTGGTGAGCGATTACTTTAGGACAATATTTCTCTGACAGTAGGCTAGTCTTTAAGTGTACCCAGCCCTCTTTAATAAATTGTTCAACATATTCTTCTGATACGTTGTATAATATTCCGGTGTCTGTTACGCAGTGGTAAGCGTTGATAAAGCCTTTGGTTGTCATAAGAATTACCTAAGTAATTGAGGTACTCTACTAACCAGCATCCACTAGTTGCAGCTTACTAATATGAACACTACCTTAGTATAGCGATAATCGGTTAGTGTTTGGAATAATATTACTCATCCTAGAGTAAGTCTATGTTTAGGTAGGCTAGACAGCTACCACTAAGCCAGATAGGTATGTCTAGTTAGTACTATATACAGGGTACTCTCTAGCTCTACATATGTCTGGGAGTCACGAGTTGAATATACCCTAAAGAAAGGTTTTACTAATTATCTGGCTTTGCCTCAACTACGTTGGCTCAGTAACTAGGCAATAGCTTAATGTAACTAGGTATGCACTAGGTAATGCCTTAGGTAATGTCTCATTTGCTGCTTAGTTGCCTAGATCCTGCCGAGTCCCTGCCCATATCAACTAATAAGCCAGTTAACACTAGACCTACTGACTAACTACTAATCAGCTATCTACCTATGACTTTAGTATACCAAGCCAACGTAGCTGTAGGTGAAGCCGTTCTGTCCAGCCTCAACAGACTAATTAATCCACCAACTATCCAGATTATATCCAACGCAGTTGTAGACTATATCCAGACTATATCCAATAATATCAAGCACTTAGCTAACATCTGCCTAGTCTGTGGACTTTGGTGTCACTAGTCGGTCACTACCAAGTCCTAATCAATTCTACTACTCAGGTCTATACAGGTCTACCCAATGTTTAATAGGCGAAGCCACGTATTTGTAGGTCTTCCACCTACTATTTAAGTTAGACCTATTGTGTTTAGCTACTCTCCCTAGAGAAAGTCTATTAAGGTTTTGATCTCTTAGATATTGTACCTAGAGATAGGCTCCCCACCTAGAGAAAGTCTGTTATGCTCTTGACCTTATACAAGCGAGGCACGAGCGCAGATCTTTTGACCTGAAATGGTTTTACCCACACTTCTCCGGAACGCTTCACACCTATAGCATTCACAGTTGGTTTGTATTAAAAAAGTTAGGACAGGCCAAGTTTCCTCAGCCTGCCCAAGTCACAACTTACTTAGCGAAGTAGTAAGAACCTCCTTCCTTAGAGTCTCCAAGTGCGTCTATGACATCACTCAGGTAATGCCCTTGTATCTTAGGCATCTTACGCTTCTTAGATGTAGCCCTGAACTGTGTAACCATGTAACCCTCCTCACCTTCAATTAGCTGCCTATTAGCTCCTTCAAAGTACAGAGCTAGTATGTCTGTGCCTTTGGGTAAATCTCCTGTCTTCTTGTTTTCCACCCATCCAAACAGAGCTTGGTAAGCCATCTTGATAGCCTTCTTCAACAACTCCATGTCATTGATGTTAACTCTAAAGCAGTCATGGACTGAGATGATGTGCTTAGCTCCTAGCCTTTGTAGGTTAATAACTATGAGTCTGGCTATTAAGCCATCAACACCTTGTATCATATTAACAAATCCATTCCTTGCAAAGTCACCAGTATGTACTGCCTTGGTCTTCATTTGCATGTTTATGAACTTGTACGACTCAGTGTTGTTAGTTATGAACATATCATACTGCTTAGTGTCATACTCAACAAGTTCATTGAGTGCATTCACCTTGATCTTGTAGTTCATAGCTACCTCAAAGCCATCAGGTAAGAAGTGCTTAGTACGTCCTTGTGTGACCTTAGCGTACTCCTTGATCTTACCTCGAACAGCGTTCATCTTATTACCAAAGGATGATAGTATGGTACTGTGGAAAGCCTTGGCAATATCATCTACTGCTGGCCCAGTGCCATACAGGACTCTTACTAAGTCACCCATCTCATCATTAACCATTGACTTGGTGTTAGTAAAGGCAGCCCATCCTTGACCATAAAAGATGCCCATGTAAGGCTTCTTAATTATTGCTCTGGTTACACCAATGAAGCCCACTTTCTCTAAGGCTATCTGTGCCAACTTATAAGCATCATCCACTTCCACTAAGCTCATACCGCAAGCCTGTGCAATTTGTATGTCACCTACCATTAATGAGGCAATCTGTGGCCCAGAGCACTTAGCATCAAGACCAACTGCCATACCAATGTAAGGCCTATGACCAGCCTTAAGCTGCTTCATTATCTTAGCTGCCTTGACAAATGACCAAGGCTTGCCAACAAGTGCTTTCTCTCCTAAGTTGTTGATAATGAATTGTACCTCACCAATACTGTTAAGTTCTGTCATAGCAGCCCTAACATTAGAGGTCATATCTTCCATCTCAGCTAGTATTAGCTTGTAGGCCTCCTTGGCATTATAATCCATAGGTACATCATACAGGTTCTGAAGTGCCCTAGATCTATCACTGGCTGCACCAATTGGCCCATGACAGGCTGCTTGGTACATCCTACCTCTACGATCACCCTTGAACTCTGACTTATAGCCTAATGAGCTATCCATAGCCTGACAGCCTCTAATGACATAACTCTCTGCGTCATTGTCCTCTCCCAACTTGGCCTGTACTTGGAGTGCTATACTTAGCATTTCCTTGTCTACAGTATATTCAGTGGACTCTAAGGCATGTATAGCCTCTACGAACAGGTTAGAATAGTTGACAGGTGCATAGTTAAACCTACGCTGTATCTCACCAGTGGTTGGTGCATATGCTTCAGTCCTTTGTAGCAGTAGATCCTCTAGCCTTGAGTTGAGCTGTATTATGCCAAGGTCTTCATTCTCCCTTATGTAGTGGGCATCTACTAAGGCCTTGTTCACTAGCTCCATGTCTAACTTACTATCCTCTACGGTAGCTGTAGCCTTCTGATCCAAGTTCTCTTGTAGCTTGACTTGTACTAGCTCAAGGCCATCTAGGAACTCGTCCCAGAACTCCTCCATGTCATCTTCAATGTAGGGCACAGCTCCTATAAAGGCTGTTGCTACCTTGTATGAGTCAATGGGGTTTAGTCCATTATGGAAAAGATCAGCGGCCATTGTGGAAAGTATGGCTGATTTGTTCATGTCTTCAGTGATAGTGTTCATAGTTAGTTCTCTTTAGTTTATTTAGTTAGTTAGTACGTTAAGTTGTTCTACTGCTTGGGACTAGAAGGGTATGTATATGTCTTCAAACTCCTGCTTTATTGCACAATGGTAAGATTGTTGATCCACAGTGTATGTAGCCTCCACCATACTCTTTATGATGTCCCACTCTTCATGATCCTCTACCTTGACTATGCGACCTCCTAGCGTCAGCAGTTCTCCTAAGGTATCACACTGAGGTATGTCAGGTGAGCTACTACGCTCTTGGTAAGACTCCATACACTCTGGCATTAGTCGGTAATATATTCCTCCTTCTAAGTTGTTGTAACTTGCAACAATAAACATTGATTCATCAAGCCATTCGTCATAAGATGAATATTGACGTATCTCTCCATCTTCACTCTTTAGTTCTTCCATTGAATTGCAAACGATTATGTTGTTCATGATTAGTTCTCTTTAGTTAGTTAAGTTAGTTGTTACTTGCACTGCTTGGTGATTGTTGCTTGCTTAGGAAATGCCTTGAAGTTGCTGTGGTTTGTGTATCTTGTTGCTTGTACTAAACCTCTCTTACTCTTCTTTGTGTAGAGTTTGATGATGGTAGTTAGTGAGATGATGATAACGATTACAGTAATGATAGACATAATAAGCACCTTAGTTAGTTGAGTAGTGAAGAGATAGAATGAAAAGGTAAAAGAGACTCCTTTATACACTCTAACTACCCTAGCACCCCAAGCAATCATACCATATAAAAATTTTTATTATTTCTACCTAGCTCCTGACTAAACTCTATCTAACCCTCTATCTAACCCTCTATCTAACCCTCTATCTAACCCTCTAACTAGCTTCTGAGCAACTACTTAATAAGGCTGTTGTGGCTACCTATCTCGACAGTCTATGTACTTACTAAGAAATATTATATCAAAATACACTTTATGCCTAACCTAAAAATATTTTGCGTTTAAGCCCTACCCAGACAGTATCTCTACTGAAACCCTGGATAGGGCTATAACTTTCTACTTAACTTTTCTACTTAACTTGCTACTTAGGCCTATGGTAAGTCCCAGCCAGAGGGTAACTCTACCTCTTCAATAACGAGAAGGTCTTCCATAACTACTCCATTAGCAAAGATCAAGTCTTGGATAGCCTGCTTCCTACCTAGGTAGAAACCTACAGCACTTGCGTAGTTGGTGGCATTAGTTGAGATAAGAGCCACTGTGTCAGCCTTACTTTTGCCACGGCTAGCTGCAATTGAGTCAATCATAGGAGTTGTAGCGTTGACATCTCCTGCAAACTCCTTTGCTTCCTTGCTCTGCTGTGCCCAGGATGAGACTTCCTCAGGTGTATAGCCGTCAGTTACCAGAGCTACTTGTTTCTGGAAAGTCTTTGTTGTGAGTGAGTCCAAGTGTTTCTGCATGCTTGTTAGGGCGTCTACTCTTGGAACCACTGTGTAGGTTAGTACTAGTGGATTACTACTACCTACATCTGGTATCTTACTAGTAGGCCCAACTAGCATAGAAGTAACTGGGTTGTGGTCTGGCTTAATGTAAATAATAGGTGCCCAGAAACCTTTAGCTTGTGTAGTAGCAAGACTGCTATAACCTACTACCCTTCCATTTACAATATCTGCAAAGTTTCTATTCATCAAACTTGCTCTCCGTTTAAGACTACACAATGTATTACATTTGATACGTCTGAGTAAGTAACTCTTACCCTATTTGGCCCCAGCAGTTCAAGGTTATAGATCTTGTCTGTGGATAAGCCTTTAGAAATAATATCAGATGGATACAAGAAATCTCCCACAAACCTGAAAACTTGAAACTTATCCATAGTGTTTGTGAAGAACAAGTACTCACTGCTGTTAAGTGGAATCATTCCTCCACCTGCAATTTCAGTGCCTGCTGTATTTAGCCCATTTTCATACCTCGATGATTCTGTGTAAACTCCATTCACATAAGAAGCTATCCTGTAGGTGGTAGTGTAAGTTAGGAGCAGTTTGTTGTCCTCCAACCAGTGTGCTCTGATTGGGTTGTTGGAGGATGTTAAATCTTCTTCATGCTCAAGTGTCAGGGAGTGTGTAGTTGGGTTGTACTTATAGAAAAATGCACTGTAGAGCCTGTCCATAACAACAGTAGTTCTATCTGGGCTAATCTGAGTGTATCCATCAAAGACTGTACGAACTGTACTATCTAGAGTGTCCATAGCCTGATCTTCTACTACCACACCGAGGTCTACATCATACACCGTGTAGAGTGCAGAAGTCGTGTTGTGTGTCTTGTACATAATCAACACTTCTGTATTACTAACTTGCACACTACATATACTAGCTACACCAACCTTAAAGCTTGAGTTTGTAACATAGGTTGCTCCAGATCCATCCTTTGAAATTATTTGGTAGCGTATGTTTTGGCTAGTTTCCTTGTTTGAGACAGACCCACCTACGCAAAATATTTTGCCATTAAGGGAGTAGATCTTTTTCCCATATATGGTAATCCCACCTGCTTGATATTCCTGAGAAGATACCTCTAATCCATATGTGTCTATGAAGGAAAATCTATTAGCAATCTCCCTACAGAAATTTACTGGTGCACCTCCCAGCGCATGCTCAGTTACAGTTATCTCCGTTGACCCTATATTTGCTGTAGAGGCATCTCCAGTATTAAGCGGAATACCATCATTGGTACCATTCCAATTACTCCAATCTGAGTATACCTGTGCCATAGTAAATTGGTTTAATGTAGACCACTCTGACAAACCAGTAATACTACCTTGGTCACGCTTCCTTAGGAAGTATGATGTATCTTCCACTAGAATGTCAATGTTGATAGTAGTTAGTTTACTAGAACTTAGTCCAGTTGAAAAGACAAGTTGTGTCATAGCTGCATCTGTGTAAAGCTCCCACTCTGCCGCAACATGGGCCTGTGGCTGTCCTTCATACTGAAAGGCAGAGCTAGTCATTCTGGCACTGCCTTGGACACTAACCTCTCCGTGATAAGGAGATGTTATTGTAGGTGCTACAACAGTATTTTGTAACGTTGTGATCGACCGTGGGATAGACCAGTCACTATACGCAGTTAAGTTGCCAGAGTACTGCATTTGTATAAAGTACTCTGTTGAGGAATTATCAAAGGTTACATCAACTTTGGTAAGATCACCAGAGTTCTTATTAAAGCTACCAACTACATTTGTAAAGCCTACATCAGTGGCAACCCTTACATTAGTCTCAGTATGTGTTTGGCTTGCGCCTAAGTACTCAAAAGGAGTGCCCTCCACTACTGCTTGTAGATCAACCTCCTGTCCTTCAACTGGACTTACTATGTCTGGTATACCAGCAGAGCTAGATGGCATGATAAAGGAGGTCTTAACTGAGTCAATGTAATCTTCTCCTTTAGTAGACTTAAACCTGTGCTGCCACATATACGTAGTAGAAAGTGCCAGAGGTGTTGGGACTTCCCATTGCTCTACAGGAATGCCATCAGTTGCTGGTAGTACTCCTGAGTCCTGAATAACTATAGCACCAGTTGCATCATAAACAATAAACTGTGCAGACTCTTGTGGTTGATTGTATAGGCTTACATAGCCTTTTGACTTTAGTATGGGTGTTTGTGATCCAGCCACTGCTCCATTTGAAGGAACTTCGTTTACTGGTGTTGCAACAACAGGTAATCCTGCTGCACCAACCTCAAAGAACTCTGACGCATATTTAGTAGTCATTATTGAATTGCTCCTTGTAAATCACCCAGTCCTATATTCCAAAGACCTGCGGTGTCATCCCAAATAAATGTGTAGTGTCTATACCGAATGTCTAAGATAACAGCATCTGTCCCAACTTCCATAATATCATTGCCATTACCTTGGATAGTTACAGTAAAGGTAGTTAGGTTAGATGTTCCACCCATAGTAACCTTTTGGTCATCTAATGGGGAAGCTGGTAGTAGACCAACAACACTTGCTGCGGAGTTGTCTAGCTCAACTGTCTCTCCAACTTCAGCCTCATAGCCATTTGTAACTACCCTAACTTCATTGTTAGCCTTAATAAAGTAGCCAATACTGTTAAATAGCCAGTTGAAATGTTGAACTAGAGGTTTGACAATATCCCACCCGTAAGTAGTTAGGTCAATTCCTGGCTCGTCTATGCTCGGGTCTCCATTAGACACTGTTGTGGCTGTAGTAGCCCATGAAGGAAACTTCTTAATCGCCATGCTTATTCCTTAAATTAATTTTACTTCAAACTTATACCCAGCAGGTATAAAGTATTCTTTGAAAGAGTTTATTAAACTTAGTGTGCTGGTGTCTGTCTCTTCGCTTAGTGTTAGAACTATTTTGTTCTTAAACTGAGCCTTGAAAGAGTAGGAAGTGTTCTCAGTAAATAGCACTCCACCAATTGCCACGTCTGAGGTTGTCCCAAAAGTCTCTGATTCAGCAGACTCAAGGAACCCAAAGTGTGTATAGTTTACAATGCTGGTCTCGTGCTCTAGCTTAAGTATTGCTGGTGACTCTCCTAAGAGTATTGTCACAATCGAGTACATAAAATCAGCACTTTGCCTTTCCGAACCATTGCACATGGCCTTAGCTCTGATAGCTTTGGTGTAGAGCAAGTCAGTGAGTGTGATAGAGCCAGGGTTTAGTGTATTAAAAACCTCACCAAGAGTTGTATCTGTAGTAGTAGAGAAAGTTTGTCCACCCAAAGAGTACTCAAAACCAAACTTAGGATCTTCTACCTTCAACTCTCTGGATATTCCTACTATCTCTCCAAGTACATCAAGCTGCACACCCTCTGCAAACTCTAGAAATCTGCCTAGGTAGACTCTCTCTGACTGTTCAAAGAGTTCATCCATCTCATCTAGGTAGGCCTGCATGTAAGCCAAGAAGTTGGGACTCTCCTTATACTGGCCTAAAACTAGTTGACCAAATATGGTAGATCCCTTATCTACTGTGACAGTTGCATCTAAGTCTTGTGGATCAAATGTTGACATAATCCACCTCCTTAAGTGACCGTCAGTGTAATATCATCTAAAGCTATGTTTGCAAACTTGTTGTCTTGGATAGGGACATTGGCTGTGCCTAGGGTAGTGTTAAACTCTCCAACAAGTAGAGTATTTACCTGTGCTTTGCCATAGGGAGTAATTAATCCAAATAGCCTAGACCAAATAACATCCTCACCAGTCTCTAGAGCATTAATGTAGGTCTGCAAACTGGCTTTTATACTCTCCTCTGCACCTGCAAAGTCCTCACCCAAGAAGGTAACATCAACTTCTAAGACAACTCTGATAGACGCTGCTCTGCTAAAGTAGATTGTATGGGTGTACCCTCTAGAATCAATAACTTCCTCTGAGGTATTGCCATACGTAGGTGTACCCAAACTCTTGTACTTAAGGATTGTCTCTGCTATCTGAGCGTTAGTTATGTAGGAGTCTGTTGCTGTGATGTGTATGAAGCCCGGTGGGGTTCCATCATCCAGTGTATTGGCTCCATCATTATTTATTACAGACACTTGGTCTAGTCCCAGAAGTATCAACTTGGCTCTGAGCGAGTCAGCTACACTTTCAGTGGACGCCATTACAGATTCAGTTCTCCTATTCCGGTAATGCTGCTCAGTCTCAGGCTCATTTCCGACCTCGCCATCTGACGCCTGAGTGATTCCAGAGAGACCCGCCACTGCCGTATCAATTGTGTCAATGCCACCC
>JQIA01000370.1_pt1 | contig 22234 bp, 20 predicted proteins | sample 811431 | NCBI WGS metagenome assembly JQIA01 (sample SAMN02998118, study PRJNA258478) | marine sediment metagenome | biome: marine; feature: seafloor; material: sediment; isolation source: oil-polluted sediment collected from 3 locations (0.5 km, 0.7 km and 0.9 km)... | place: USA: Gulf of Mexico ...
AGAAGATTATGTGTTTAGCTCTGCTCGTAATTATGCAGATTTAGATAGTGAATTAGATGTTGTTGTTTTAAATGTTTTTTAATCCGTTTAATTCATACTGTTGCGGGCACGGATTACAAATCCGCGCTATCGGGTTATAATTGTGTAAATTGAATATTTTTACTTAATAAAAAAATTGTAGTTTAGTTTTATTGTTTTTTTAATAAAAAACAAGTATTAAGTATTTGGTTTTTAGTATTTTAAATAAATGATTGAGAAAAAGTATATAGATTTATTTGCAGGTTGTGGTGGTCTTTCATTAGGTTTGCATAATTCAGGTTGGAAAGGAGCATTTGCTATTGAAAAAAGTGAAGATGCTTTTAAAACACTTGAACACAATTTAATTAAAAAGAAAAAGCATTTTGATTGGCCAAATTGGTTAGAACAAAAACATCACGATATTAATGAAGTTTTAGATAATAATTCTCAAAATTTAATTTCATTAAGAGGGAAAATAGATTTAGTTGCTGGAGGTCCGCCATGTCAAGGTTTTTCTATGGCAGGCAGAAGGGTGGAAAATGATTCTAGAAATGATTTAATAAATTCATACATCAACTTTATTGATTTAGTGCAACCTAAATTAATTTTTTTCGAAAATGTAAGAGGTTTTACGCAAGGTTTTAAAAGGAATGACAAAAAAGGAAGAGCTTATTCGTTGTATGTAATTGATGAATTAGAAAAGAAAGGATATACTGTTCAGGGACATCTTATAAATTTTGCTGATTATGGAGTTCCTCAAAAAAGAACACGTTTTATTTTAGTAGGTATTCAAAATCAATTTGTAGAAAGTAATCCTACTTTAACTAAAGAAACTTTTTTTGAAAGAATTGCAAAAAATAAAGAAGATTTTCTTGTTAGTAAAGACCTTACAGTAAACCCTACTTTAGAAAACGCAATATCTGATTTATTGCAATCTAATGGGCAAGTAGAATCTGAAACCCCTAGATTTAAAGCAGGAGTTTATGGTGATAAAGCTTCGAATTATCAAAAATATCTAAGAAAATATAAAAAACAAGAAAGTAACGTAGATAGTCATCGATTTGCGAAACATACCGAAGCTGTAAAAAATAGGTTTCAAATAGCGTTAAATGAAAATTTAACGAGTGCTGCATATAGAGCAAGATTTAAACTTAAAAAAAGTAGTACTAAAATTTTAGAAGCAAATAAACCAACACCAACTATAACAACATTGCCAGACGATTATATACATTATTGTGAACCAAGAATTATGACGGTTCGAGAATATGCTCGTATTCAATCATTTCCAGATACATATCAGTTTAAAGGTAAATATACTACTGGTGGTAAAAGAAGAACACAAGAAGTACCAAGATATTCACAAATTGGAAATGCGATTCCTCCTTTATTTGGAGAACAAGCAGGTTTAATTTTAAAACAACTAATTAACTAATGCAGAATCCTCTTCAATTTAAAATTAGTTCTGCATTAAAAAACATAATTGGTAGAGATTTAATTACTGATGATTTTATTGCTGTTTTTGAATTAGTCAAAAATTCTTATGATGCTCATGCCACAAGAGTTGATGTTATATTCGAAGATATTTATAGCGAAAAAGGGAAAATCATAATTAAAGATAATGGTAAAGGAATGGGGTATCAAGATTTACTTGATAAATGGCTTTTTATTGCTCGTTCATCTAAAAAAGAAGGTGATGAAGAGGAAAGTTATAAAAACTTCAGAGATAAAATTAAAGTAAAAAGAGCGTATGCAGGAGCTAAAGGAATAGGACGATTTTCTTGTGATAGATTAGGAAGTGAATTATATCTAGAAACTATTAAGGATGAAAAGGATGCAAAAATAGAAGCATTAATAACTGATTGGAATAAATTTGAAGAAAGTAGTAATGAAGAATTTGTAAGTGTAAGTGTGCTGCATGAAACTTTAAATTTAAGTTCATACAACTCTAGCCAAGGTACAGTTTTGGAAATCTCCAACCTGCATAGTGATTGGGACAGAAAGAAATTTGAAAAATTAAAAGATTCTTTAGCTAGATTAATTAATCCATCGACTATTCAAGATAATGACTCATTCAATATATTTCTATCTGTAGAAAATGAATTAGAGGGTGATTTAGTGCAAAAGAAAAAAAATAATATTCAATTTGAAAAAGGAAAATTAGAGAAATCTGAAATAGATTATTTTAAAATCATTAATGGAGAAATCATAAACCCCATTTTTGAAGAGCTCCAACTTAAAACTAGTTATATAGAATCTGATATTAAGGAGAAAGTTATTGTTACTTCACTATTTGAAGGAGGAGAATTAGTTTATAAGATTGAAGAAGAAAATCCGTTTCTTAATTTTAAAGACATTCATTATTCAATATATTTTCTAAATCCAACAGCAAAAGCCACTTTCACCAGAAAAATGGGGGTTCAACCTGTTGAATATGGGCATGTTTTTGTTTATAAAAATGGATTAAGAATATATCCTTATGGTGAAAGAGGAGATGATCCATTTAAAATGGATGTAAGAAAAAGTCAAGGTTATGCTCGGAACTTGGGTACAAGAGAAGTATTAGGTTACATTTCTATAAATGGAGATAATAATAATTTAAGAGAAACTTCAAGTAGGGGAGATGGTTTTATAAAAACTTCATCGTATTTCAATTTAGAAAAACATTTTTACGAGACATTAAAGAAACTAGAGAGATATACTATTGATGTAACAGATTGGGGGAATTTTTTGTCTGACAACGATTATATTAATATTAACGAATCATTTATAAAAAATGAAGGTAAGTCTAATGAGCGAGTTTTTAATGTTAATGAAAACCTTAGTCAATTAATATCTTCTATAACAAGTTCAAAATCTGTGAAGAATTTTGAAGTGTCTAAAAATATTTTAAACATTTTAGATTCTAAAAGTGAAAAATCTGCTCAAGGAACTCTTAAGAAGTTATCAGAAAAAATTGATTCTGATAGTTTTGATAAAGAAGAAGTAAAAAAGACAATAAAAACTGTTGAAAAGAAGCTTTCTGATTTAAAATCAAGAAAAGAGGAAGCTGAAGAAGATGCAGATAAACATAGAGATTTAAATAAACAATTAGAAACTGAATTACAGAGTGAAATTGCAAATAAGCTTTTTGATAAAACACAAATAGGTAGAGAGAAAAAAGATTTATTAGCTCTTCAACATCAAATAATACATACTTCAGGAAGTATTACTTGGAGTTTAGATTCTTTAATAGATGCTATAAATGAAGATAAGCCGAAAGATGAGTTAATTGATGATATAAAAGATATAAGTTTAGAGGTGCAGAGAATTGTTAGTGCATCTAGATTTGTTACAAAAGCAGGGTTTAATACTCAATCTGAAAAAATAACAAAAGATATTATTTTATTCATTAATGACTATGTACAAAATATCTACACTCCTGCAGATTCTTTTATTCATAGTAAACGACCAATTAATATTTCAGTGTCGAACCCAAATTTTAAAAAGGAGATGAAATTTCGTCCTTTTGAAATTACAGTTTTTCTAGATAATTTGTTTTCAAATTCGAGAAAGGCAAAAGCTACAGAAGTTTCGTTGAAATGGAAAAAGAACAAGACACACATATTCTTAAACTTTAAAGATAATGGTGATGGTATTCCTGACGAAGTAAAAGATGAAATATTTGAGTTCAGGTATAGTAACACCGATGGTTCTGGAATTGGTTTGTATCATGTTAGAGATATACTAGAAAAATACAAATCAAAGATTGAATTCATACCCAATTCTGAAGGAGCTGAATTCCTAATTAAAATACCGCTATGAAATTAGATTATAAGATTATTTGGGTGGAGGATAAGATTGACACAAAACCTTTTATCGCCTTAAAAAAGAAGGTTATTAAATACCTTGAAGATGAGTTTTTTAATGTTTCTATAGAAACTGCTGAAGATTTTGAAGAATTTAAAAGTAAGTATAATGAAAGTGGGACTGTTGATTTAATAATTACTGACCTGAACTTAAATGATAATACTGAGGGGAGTCAAGTAATTGATTTTTTGAGAGATGAACAGCATGTACTCACTGAAATATTTTTCTATTCCGCTAATACCAATCAGTTTAATGGTACAAAACTTATTAATAGTAGTAGAATCACTTTCCATCAAATGGATGATGCTGCAGCTTATCGTGAATTGGAGAGTTCAATAATTAAGTTAATTGATTTAACTATTTCTTTGTTTCAGAATATTATAACAATGAGGGGAATGATTATGCATGAGACAAGTTCATTAGATTTAAAAATGGATAATATTGTAAAATCGCAACTTAAAAACCCAGCATTATCCGAATCTATAAAACCTGTTCTAGAAAATATTTTTGATAATATTATTAAGAATGCAACAGAGAAATTTAATAAGGCAGAAAAAAGAAAACAAAAAGAGATTCTAAAGGATAATCTGTTGTTTAATTCTTCTCAGAAAATATTTGCCTTAGGTCAAATATTAAAAATTATTAAGGAAGAAGACTTCTCAGATGACTATACAAAAGAAATTATAAATATTAGAAATCAGTTTGCCCATGCTGAACTAAGGATAAATGATGACGAAAAAGCATATTTTAAAGTGAAAAATGAAGAAGTGTATTTTGATAGTGAACTTTGTAGACATATTAGAAAAAATATAAATAAACATGCTTTAAATATTTCCAACATAGAGAATAAAATAAAAGCTAAAGCATGAAAAAAGCTCAACTTTTAAAAGTTGAGCTTTTTATTTATATGTATTTCTTTTTAAAACTTATACTCTTTCAAGGCTTTTGGAAACTTCTCTGGGTTTGCCGCTAAGTGATAACGAGGATCGTCAATAGCTTCTTCAATAACATCTTTAAAAGTTGGACTAGATTTGTATAACAATAGTTTACAATCTTCACTTAAATGTTTCAATGTAATTTTCTTGCCTGCAGCTTGGTATTTATCAACCAAAATAAAGATAGCTTCTATACCTGAGTGATCAGAAATACGCGCTTCTACAAAGTCAATTTCTATAACATCTGGGTCATTTTTTATATCAAACTTATCATTAAAGTCGGTAATACTTCCAAAGAAAAGAGGTCCCCAAATTTCATAAATTTTTGTTCCATCATCTTTAAAACGTTTTCTAGCTCTAATTTTCTTAGCACTTGTCCAAGCAAAAGATAATGCAGAAATAATAACCCCTACAAATACTGCAATCGCTAAATCAAAGAAAACAGTTACGGCAGAAACAATGATTAATACAAAAGCATCAGACATTGGTATTTTCTTTAAAATTCTAAAACTAGACCAAGCAAAAGTTTCTATCACCATCATAAACATCACACCAACAAGCGCTGCAATTGGCACTTGCTCAATATATTTATCAGCAAATAAAATAAAGGTTAATAAGGTTAACGCCATCATTACACCAGATAAACGTCCACGTCCACCAGCATTAATATTAATAACCGTTTGGCCAATCATACCACAACCACCAGTTCCTCCAAACGCACCACTTACAATATTACCTGCACCTTGTGCAATACATTCTTTGTTTCCGTTTCCTCTAGATTCTGTTAATTCATCTACCAAATTCATGGTCATTAATGTTTCTATCAAACCAACAGATGCTGCTAAAAAGGCATAAGGAGCTATAAATTTTAAAGTATCTAAATTAAAAGGAAGGTTGCTCCATAATTCTAAAACGTTTAAATTCTTAGAAAGTTCTGCAATTCCGTTTAAACCTGCGCCACCACCATCTCTAATAAAGTCACCAACATTAATAGAGCTTAAACCACCAAAAATTGAAATTAAAGAAACAATTAAAATAGCGGTTAATGCTGCTGGTATTTTTGTTGTTAATTTAGGTAAACCCCAAACAATTAGCATGGTTAATACGACCAAACCAATCATTAAGTATAAGGATTCTCCTTGCATGGTTGTTTTTACAACACCACTATCTTTTACCGAATAAAAGCCTTCTTCTGAAGCATTAAAAACAACTTTCTTTGTTTTTGCATCAAAAACTTGACCATCAGACAAGAAAAATACTTCTTCGTTTGTATTGCTGTTTTTTATAGATTTTCCGTCAATAGAAAATAAGACAGTATCAGACATTAAGTCTTTTACTTGGTTGTTAGATACATTGTAAACCAACTCTTTCGATTCGGTATTACGCATATTTTGTCCGAAGAAATCTTTTTTATTTTCTTTAAACATCCCTAATTGTGCCATAAAAATAACGATGGCCAATCCGTTTACAAATCCCATCATTACAGGATGAGGTATTAAACGTACAAACTTTCCTAGTTTAAAAACACCAGCAAATACTTGTATAATTCCCATTAAAACAACGGCGGCCAAGAGATAAAAATACCCCATGTTTTCTACAGGTGAGTCAAAAAGTAATCCTTTTGCATGTCCTTCTTGTATCATATGTACAAAAATAACAGCTACTGCACCTGCAGCTCCAGAGATTAAACCTGGTCTTCCACCAAAGACTGCAGAAATGATTCCTACTACAAAAGCACCAAACAATGCTACAATTGGGCTTATTTGAGCTACAAAAGCAAAAGCGACAACTTCTGGAATCATAGCTAAAGACACTGTAATTCCGGCTAATACATCATCTTTAGCGTTCGGAATTATTTTTTTGATAAATTCAGTCATAATATTTGGTTGCTTTTAAAAGTCGGCAAAGATAGTTTGTTTTTTTAGAAAACTAGACTTCTTTATACGTATCATAAACTAATTTAATATTAGCATACGTATTCTTTAGCGCATCATTGGTTTCTGCTTTATTTTTAAAAAGAACTTTGGTGATTCCTTCCTCAATTTGTGGAACTAGTTTTTTGTTATAATCAGAAGTCATTAAAAACCAGTGTGTTTCTTTTAATTTTATACCGTTTTGAAAATAAATATGATAGGTAGTGATTAATTTTTTAGTGATGGATACATTAAAAATGCCACATTCTTCTTCAACTTCTCTAATAGCAGCAATTTCTATGCTTTCGTTTTTTTCGATCCAACCTTTTGGTAAATCCCAAACATTATTTCTATAAATAAATAGAATTTCTTCTTTTGGGTTTAAAACGAATCCGCCAGCGGCAGGAATCACATCCATATATGATAAAAATGTTTTCCAATCACGCTCTAAATCAGAAGTATAAAGGTTTATGCCATCGATACCTTTGTTTTTTAGCTGGAGTATGATTTCATGAACCTCAATATCATTAAAATTGTGTACAGGAAAATTATTTTCTTTTTTTGAAGAAGATGTTAAAATTATAGGGGTATCATTTACAAAAACTTTATACATTTGCGATATGATTTTAAACAAAGATACAGCAAAAAAAACAGCCGAACTTTTATTGCAAATTAAAGCAATAAAATTAAGTCCAAGCGAACCTTTTCAATGGGCTTCTGGTTGGAAATCCCCTATTTATTGCGATAATAGAGTTACTTTGTCGTATCCGCCAGTTCGTGTTTTCTTAAAAGAAGAGATTGCTAAAATTGCTGAGTTACAGTATGGTAAGCCAGATGTAATAGCAGGTGTTGCAACAGGTGCAATTGCTATTGGTATTTTGGTTGCACAAGAATTAGGTGTGCCATTTGTGTATGTAAGACCAGAGCCTAAGAAACATGGAAGAAAAAACCAAATTGAAGGGCATTTAGAAAGTGGCCAGAATGTGGTGGTTATAGAAGATTTAATTAGCACAGGTAACAGTAGTTTAAATGCAGTGGCAGCTTTAAAAGAAGCAGGTGCTGTTGTAAAAGGGATGGTTGCTATTTTTTCTTACGGATTTGATGTTGCTACAGAAAACTTTAAAGAAAAAAATGTAAGTTTAACAACTTTAAGTAATTACGATAACTTATTAGAGCAGGCTTTAGATAGTAGTTATATTTCTCAAAAAGAATTAGCTACATTGCAAGAGTGGAAAGCAAACCCTAGTGAGTGGAATCAATAAAAAATAATATATATGAATATTAACGGAAATAAAGTAATTGTTAAAAAGTCTCAAAAAGAAACTTTTGATTTTTTAACGGATTTAAAAAACTTTGAACAGTTAATGCCAGAATCAATTCAGAAATTTGAAGTGGATGGAGAGTCTTTTATTTTTGGTTTAAAAGGAATGCCAGAAATTAGATTGGTTTTAAAAGAAAAAACGGAATACTCTAATGTTACTTTAGGTGCAGCAAGTAGTAAACTTAATTTTCAATTGATAGCTAATATTACAGAAATTGATGCTACTTCTTCTGAAGTTCAGTTAGATTTTGAAGGGAAATTTAATGCTATGATGGCAATGATGGTTAAAAAACCATTAACGAGTTTTATTGAAACGTTAACAGATAACTTAGAAAAGTTAAGCTAAGGAGACTTCTTTAATTCCGAATTCTCTTACGGTTTCATCTTCTAATTCAATTTGAAGACTGCCTAAAGGAGAAATTCCGATAATGATACCCATAAATAAAACATCTCTACTATCTTTAAACATAGTTGGGATGTTTTTTTTATACAACACGTTTAAATATGCAGTTTCTAAGGCTTCATATTTTTTTAAGGAAAGTAGATTTATTTTTTCTTGTAATTTTTTTACAATTTCTAACAAAAGGATGTCTAAGTCATATTCTTGATGTGTGCTGTTTTTTAAAGAAGTTGCATTAGGTAGGCTTTCTGGAAAATTTTCTTGATTTACATTTAACCCAATTCCGATAATTGAATTATGAATTTTACTGCCTTTAATTGTATTTTCTATTAAAATGCCGCATATTTTTTTATTTACTGACAGAATGTCGTTAGGCCATTTAATAGATAGTTTTTTTACTTTGTGCCTAGAAAGTACATCAAAAATAGCGATACTAATCGCAAAATTCAGATATTTATGATTCCTGATTTCTAAATCTAAATCGGTGATATATATGCTGGTAATAAGGTTTTTATGAGGTTCGGATACCCATGTGTTATCTTGTTGTCCGCGTCCTTTTTTTTGCTCTTTAGTCACCACAATCGTGTAGTTTTCTAGGGTGCTCGTTTGCGCTAATTCTTTTAAAAAAGAATTAGTAGAGTCAATGGCATTAAGTTTGATTATTTTCAATTGTTAAATAAAGTGTAAACTAGTTCAAAATTACATAAAAAACTCGCAAAAAAATAATAACTTTGCGCTAAATTAGAAAAATATTAATGGCAAATAAGCAAGTAAATATAGACGATCTAATCTCAGTAATTATCAAAGGAATAGATGATGTTAAAGGAGAGAATATTAAATTACTAGATTTAAGAGAAATAGAAAATACAGTTTGCGATTATTTTATAATCTGTTCTGGAAATTCGAATACACAAGTAAATGCAATTTCTGGTGCAGTTCAAAAATTAGTTAGTAAAGAATTAAAAGATAAACCTTGGCATATTGAAGGTCAAACGAATTCTGAATGGATTTTGATGGATTATGTAAATGTAGCAGTGCACATTTTTCAAAAACATGTTAGAGACTTTTATGATATTGAAAGCCTTTGGGGTGATGCGAAAATTACAGAAATAAATCCAGTTTAATCTTATTGATTTTTATAACACATGAGTGATTCAAATAAAGAGAAAAATTCTAATTTACCTAAATTTAAATTTAGTTCATATTGGATTTATGGTGCAGTTTTAATAGCAATTGTAGCTTTTCAGTTTTTTAATAGTGGAGATTTAGCTTCTAAAAGTATTTCTAAAAATAAATTTGAAGAAATCTTAAAAGAGAATGACATTAAAGAAATTGTTGTTGTTAATAAGGATGTAGCTCAAATTTATCTAACAGCTGAAGCTTTAAAAAAGGACACCCATGCAAAGCATACGTCTTCTAGTTTTTATAGACCAGGTTCTGCCGTTTATGAATATAACTTTGGAGATTTAAGAACATTTGAACAAAATGTTGCTGTTATTAAACAAGAAGAAGGATTAATAGTTGATATTGATAATAAAGAAAAAACAAGCATATTAGATGCTATTTTTGGCTTTTTACCATTTATTATTTTAATTGCAGTTTGGTTATTCTTTATGAAAAGAATGTCTGGCGGTGCTGGTGGATCTGGTGGCGGAGGTCAAATCTTTAATATTGGAAAATCAAAAGCGAAGTTATTTGATAAAGACACGAAAGTAAAAACAACTTTCGAAAATGTTGCTGGTTTGGAAGGTGCAAAAGAAGAAGTACAAGAAATTGTAGATTTCTTAAAAAATCCGGAAAAATATACTTCTTTGGGAGGTAAAATTCCAAAAGGAGCTTTATTAGTAGGACCTCCAGGAACAGGGAAAACGTTGTTAGCTAAAGCGGTTGCAGGTGAAGCAGATGTTCCTTTTTTCTCTTTATCGGGTTCCGATTTTGTTGAAATGTTTGTAGGTGTAGGTGCTTCTCGTGTAAGAGATTTATTTAAAAAAGCGGCAGAAAAATCACCTTCTATTATTTTTATTGATGAGATTGATGCCATTGGTAGAGCTCGTGGAAAAAATAGTATGACTGGTGGAAATGATGAACGTGAAAATACGTTGAATCAATTACTAACAGAAATGGATGGTTTTGGTACAGATGTGAATGTTATTGTACTAGCTGCAACAAACAGAGCAGATGTTTTAGATAGTGCGTTAATGCGTGCAGGTCGTTTTGATAGACAAATCTATGTAGATCTTCCTAATATTAATGAAAGAAAAGAAATTTTTGAAGTACATATTAAGCCTTTAAAATTAGCTGATGATGTTAAGATTGATTTCTTAGCGCAACAAACTCCTGGTTTTTCTGGTGCTGATATAGCAAATATGTGTAATGAATCTGCTTTAATTGCTGCAAGAACAGGTAAGAAAGCAATTCATCATCAAGACTTTTTAGACGCTGTAGATAGAATTGTAGGTGGTTTAGAAAAGAAAAACAAAGTAATTACTCCAAAGGAGAAAAAAGTAATCGCTTTTCATGAAGCTGGTCATGCAACTATAAGTTGGATGTTAGAACATGCTGCGCCTTTAGTAAAAGTTACCATTGTACCAAGAGGACAGTCTCTAGGTGCTGCATGGTATTTACCAGCAGAAAGAATGATTGTTCAAACAGAACAAATGTTAGATGAAATGTGTGCTACCATGGGAGGTCGAGCTGCAGAAAAGGTAATGTTTGATAAAATTTCTACAGGTGCTTTAAGTGATCTAGAAAAAGTTACCAAACAAGCTAGAGCTATGGTAACCGTTTATGGTTTAAATGAAGAGGTTGGTAATATTACATATTATGATTCTTCTGGAAACGATGGATTTGTAAAGCCTTATAGTGAAGAAACTGGAAAGAAAATTGATCAAGAAATCTCTAAAATAATCGAAGCGCAATATGCTAGAGCCATTGTTATTTTAGATGAGAATAAAGATAAGTTGACAGTTCTTGCTGAATTATTATTAGAAAAAGAAGTTATTTTTAAAGATGATTTAGAAAAAATATTTGGGAAGAGACCTTTTGAAGTTGAGGCTGAAGAAGTAAAAACTATCGAGAAAGTTGAAGCTAAAGAAGAAGTTGAAACTAAAGAGGAGGTTGAAGCTCCAGTAATTGAAAAAAACTCTGAAGAATAATTTTTTAAATGAATTTTTTTAAAAAACTTTTTAATCTTTCTGAAACAGAAGATACAGAAATACAGAAACAAGAAGTAAAATTATCTCTTGATGATTTATTTGTCCACAACTTTGTGAAAAAAGGAGGGAAGTTTCTGTATTGCTTAGAGAAGCAAGAAGTTTTTGATAATTTTAAAAAAATCCTTTCTGAAAACGATTGGAATGAAGTTTATCTATTAGATGGTAAATTGACTTCTTTATTGCATAGAAGTGGTGCTAAACAGGTAAATAAGTTCACAGATGTGACCCCTATATTAACTTCTTGTGAACATTTAATTGCGGATAATGGAGATGTAATGTTTTCATCAAATCAATTAGCAAGTACAAGTTTAAGAGATTATTCAGATAACTTTATCGTATATGCAACTACCAGTCAGTTGGTTAAAGATACAGGCCAGGGCTTAACAGGTATCAAAACGAATTATGCAAAAAGTTTACCAACTAATATTTCTGGTATAAAGAATTTCATTATTGATAAAAATGAGGATAATTTTTTAAACTATGGTAACAGTAACTCAAAAAACTTATATTTGCTGCTACTAGAAGATTTATAATATGCGCAACTTTTTAAAAAGAAGTTTTTCTGGAATTATTTTCGTTGTAATTTTTATTTCGGCAATTCTTTTTTCTAAAGAATCATATATTGGTTTAATTACAGTATGTGGTTTTTTATGTATTTGGGAATTCAGTAGAATGATAAAACTCAAAAATTACGCTTCCTATGTTTTCTTTGCTATTTTAATGTTTTTAGTGATTAAAAGACAAGAAAGTTATGCTATTACTTTGGTTTTAATCATCACTTTAGTATCCTCTTCGTTTTTAATTTATCAACTGTTTGCAAAACAGATAATAGGGTTTTCTACAGATAGAGTAAAATTAGGTGTAGCTATTAGATATGTAATATTTTCTATATGTTTTTTGGTTTTACTACCTTTCTACGACAACAGTTTTCATCCTTATTTAATCATCAGTATTTTATCACTTATTTGGGTAAATGATTCTTTTGCTTTTTTAGTGGGAAAAAATTTCGGAAAAAATAAATTATTTCCATCAGTATCTCCTAAAAAAACAATTGAAGGTTTTATTGGAGGATTGGTGTTCTCTTTGATAGCAGCAATGCTAATCAGTAAATTTAATTTAGATTTTTCAATGCTAAATTGGATGATTATCGCCGTTATTGTATCAGTAATTGGTACTATAGGTGATTTAGTAGAATCTAAGTTTAAAAGGCAAGCAAACATAAAAGATAGTGGAAACATTATGCCAGGTCATGGAGGGCTTTTAGATAGATTGGATAGTTTGATGTTTGCTGCACCATTTGTATATTTGTATATTAACTTTATTATATAAGAATGATTCGTTTTCACAAAGAAGGGTATAAGATTATTTCAATAACTTTTATTATTGCTATAAGTGTAATTTTATTAGCCGATAAGTTTATTGATATGAATTGGTTGGTAAAAACTATTCAAGTTATTGTTTTAGGCTTTGTAGTTATTGTCTTACAATTTTTTAGAAATCCTAAAAGAGTTACAGAATTAAATGATGATCAAGTGATTGCACCAGTTGATGGTAAAGTTGTGGTTATTGAAGAAGTTGAAGAACCAGAATATTTTAAGGATAAAAGATTACAAGTATCTATTTTCATGTCACCATTAAATGTACATGTTACTAGATATGGTTTAAGCGGAATTGTAAAATACAGTAAATACCATTCAGGAAAATATTTAGTTGCTTGGCATCCAAAAGCCTCAACTGAAAATGAAAGAACGACTGTTGTTGTAGAAAACAAATCTATGGGTGAAGTTTTATACAGACAAATTGCAGGAGCTTTAGCAAAAAGGATTGTAAACTATGCAAAAGAAGGAGATAAAGTGGTACAAGGTACGGATGCTGGATTTATAAAATTTGGATCTAGAGTTGATGTGTATTTACCATTGGGGACTAAAATTAATGTGAAATTAGGAGATAAAGTAAAAGGTGGTGTCCAAGTTATCGCAGGAAAATAAAACAGATTTAGACAAAGAGTATAAAGCTGCTTTCGACAAAATATCTAAGTTGAAAACGGCAGTTGCTCCTGATGTGATGCTAAAATTTTATGCTTATAATAAGCAAGCAAATTTTGGTAATAAATTTGCGTCTAATAGTGGCTCAGATGTAAGAAGTGCATTCAAATTTAATGCATGGATGCAATTAAACGGAATGAGTGCTGAGGATGCAAAAAAAGAATATATAAAACTTGCCAAAACAATTTAACTTTAAAAGAACAAAGAATCATGAAAAGAATATTTATTATTTCGTTTTTAGTAATAGCAACTTCATTTAATTTCTTTTCGTGTAAATCAGAAACGAAAAAAGAAGAATCAAAAACAGCTTTAAAAGAAACGGTTGCTGCATTTTCTGTTGCAAATGCAAAAAATGAAATTACTTTTAAAGCATACAAAACTACAGATAAAGTTGCAGTAGGTGGTCAATTTAAAAAAGTTGATGTTCTTTCTGGAGGTGAAGGTAATAGTGTAAAGGAAGCGATCAATAACACAGCATTTTCAATACCGGTAAGTAGCTTATTTACAAAGGACACAAGTAGAGATTTTAAAATTAAAAAGTTCTTTTTCGGAATTATGAATAACACCAAATTACTTTCTGGTAAATTGATGTTAACAGATGATACCACTGGAAATGTAGAAATTAAAATGAACGGAGTTTCACAAAATGTACCTTTTACATATACAATTGTTGGTAAGACTTTTAATATGAAAGCTACTATGGATATTAATAATTGGAATGCTTCAGTCGCTTTAGCTTCATTAAATACTGCATGTATTGATTTACACAAAGGTTCAGATGGAATTTCAAAAACTTGGAGTGAAGTTGCTTTAGATATTACAACTACATTCTAGAAAATATTATAAATTATTTAACGCTTTTGTTAGTGTTTTAAATCGGAAAGAGTAACCACTCTTTTCGATTTTTTTTGCCGAAATTTTACTTCCTTCTAATAGAATTATGGACATTTCTCCAAACAACATCTTTAACATGATTTTTGGAATTCCTATATTTACAAATGGTTTTTTAATACTTTTTGCTAATATTTTAGAGAATGAAATACTGGTATGATGTTCTGGGGCTATAGCATTAAAGATACCGATTAAATTTCCGTTAATAGCGCTTATATACATATTGCATAAATCATCAATATGAATCCAAGGCAAGTATTGCTTACCAGAACCTAAAGGGCTTATAATAGGCGTTCTCATTTTATCTAAAGCTCCACCTTTTTTGGCTAAAACAATACCCATTCTTAAAATTGTAACAGGTATATCTCTTGATGAAAATTGATGAGCGACTTGTTCCCATTTTTGACAGACATCAGCTAAAAAATCAGTACCAACTTTATCCGTTTCTTCAAAAGTTGTTTCCGAAGTTTTGGCTCCGTAATATCCAATTCCTGATGCAGATACAAAACCTTTTAAATCAATTTTAAATTCTTCAATTTTATGGTAAAGTAAGTTAGTACTTTGCACTCTACTATCAATAATTATTTTTTTTCTTTTATTTGTCCAACGTTTATCAGCAATTCCTGCACCTGCTAAATGAATAATATAATCAATATCTACTAAAGCTTCTTTATCGATATAATTAGTAGAAATATCCCATTTGTATTCATTTTCCTTTCTAGGATTTCTACTTAAAATAACAACTTCATGATTTTTATTGGTCAACAATTGTGTTAGTCTATTGCCAACCAATCCTGTTCCTCCAGTAATTAAAATTTTTGCCATATTGTAAAGATAAAAAAAACCGTAATCGAAAAGATTACGGTTTTAATAAATTATGTGTATAAGATTATTTAATCTCTTTCATTGTATTCGTAATTAACGTTTTTAAATGATTTTTATGCGCTTTTGTAGCGATATCACCTCTACCATTACTTACCCAAGATTTTATAGTATTTAGATTGTAAATAGCCATCGACTTTGAAGCAACTGTAAATCTACTGCTAGCTTTTCCTGAAACGATGTCTATTAACCTTTTCGTATATACTGCTTGTAAATTTTGACGGAAAGAATTCACACTTCCATTTATATCTGATTTAAACATCATATTGTTTAAATCTGTCATGAATGCAGATAATTTGTATTGGTTACCATACAATTCTGAATCAGAAATTCTTTGAAGTGTGTTTGGGTGCATTAAATGCGATAACACTCTTGTTTGATAACTCAATATTTGTGCATGAATTTTTGGGTCTTCAGATCTACTAAAGAAATTATAACCTCTTCTTTGTCTTCCTAAATAATTAAAAACATCTTTTGGTGTATTAAAAGCATTAGGAGCAAAAACATAGGTATTCATTGCATCCATTGCTCTTTTTTGCTCTTTTAAACTTACGGGTGTATAAGGTTGTGTACCTCCGTCTTGACCAAAAGTAGATCTATCAACATAAACTCCTCCAATAAATCTAGAAATTACGCCACCCGCAATTGCTGATTGATTATGAAGTGTATAAAATGCTCTTCTTAAATCTTCATAAGTTTCCCCTTTTTTAGTGAATTGAGTTTTTAAGTTTGTCATCATTGAATTCACCAATTCAAATCTATTGATTGAATATGTTATTTGATCATTTGATAAATCACCAATCATCACTCTAGGATCAATTGCTTTACCAGGAGAACGCATATCATCTGCGTCATTACCGAAAATTAATTCTGGTTGTGTAGATTTATTTAATAAAGCATCCATATCTGCATCATTTTTGAAGTCTTGATATCCAAATTGAACCGCCCAAACATCGTAAGGTCCAACAGCCATATCAGCATATTGTCCTTGTTTACTTCTATCATTTGTAATATTAATTCCTGCATAATCCATCACAGAACCCGTTAAAGCTTTCCCTTTAATAAAAGCCGCATCTGCTAATTGTTCAGGAGAAAATAATTGACTTGCTTTCATGTTATGATTTAATCCTAATGTATGCCCAACTTCATGCATAATTAAAGATTTCATCCCTTCTTTTTTAAGAGCTTCCATATCTAAATCTGAAGCTCCACTAGCTTGTAAAACAGCATTACCTAATTGCATATTTTCATGCATTACATGTCCCATTGAGCAAAACATGGTATTTTGTTTCTCATAGAATTTTGTAGCTTCTAATTCTTCTAAAGTTTCTAATTTCATATTAGATGCAGCATCATTATATAATCTATCAGCAAAAACTCTATTTGTAAAATGTACAAATTCTAACATAATATCTGCGCCAAGAATTTCTCCTGTTCTTGGATTTACAAAACTAGGTCCGTAACCACCAAAAGGAGGATTTGGAGAAGAAGTCCAACGTAAAACATTGTAACGAACATCACCTGCATCCCATTCTGCATCATCTGGTTGCACTTTTACAACCATTGCATTTTTAAATCCAGCTTTTTCAAAAGCTTCGTTCCATGCTAAAACTCCTTCTTTAATGGTTTCTCTCCATTTTAAAGGAGTAGAGTTTTCAATCCACCAAGTTATAGGCGTTACAGGTTCTGAAATAGCAGCATCAGGATTTTTTTTAACTAACTTCCATCTATGAATCATATCTCTATAATTGATAGTGCTAGTCGTTGTCATATCGTTTGTTTCTGTTAAGAAATAACCAACTCTAGCATCATCCATTCTTGGAGAATAGTCTTCTTTTGGCATGTTCATAAACGTATGGAAAACTTTGATAGAAACATTTCTTCCATCTGTAACGTCATTTCCACCTCCATTTAAAACAGAAGGATTGCTATACACATATTCAGTTTTTACATTCGTATTTTCAGCATAGTTTTTAATTTCGTTTATTTTAGATTTGTTTTTATCAAATCTTCCTAAACTGAATGCAAGTGGAGATTGACCTGGAAATCTTGGAGATTTAACTCTAGTAAAAGTTTCTGATAAAAACAGACTATTAGCATCAATTAAATACTCTCCTTTTTTATCATCAGCGGCCAATACTTTTCCACTAGCTAGCACTGCATCACTAATATTTGCTTTTGCAGATTTAGACAAAGCACTTTTTTCATCAAAATAGAAAGAAGTATTTGGAACAACAAATTCTATTTTATTGAAATATTTTTTCATATGAAAGACACTAGACCTTTTATAATTTCCTCTAAAAGCTCTAATAGAAGCTATACCATCGGCAATTTGTGCAAAATAAATAAAGTCTTTATTTAGTTGGTCTTTTTTTACCAAAAGTTTTACAGCACCGGTTACAGTATCTTGATAAATAGTAAATAATCCTTCGATTTTTTTACTTCCTTTTGTTAAGTCTTTAATTGATTTTTCTTTTTTCTTAGGCGGTGCTTTTTTTGCGACTACTGCCTTTTTTTTCTTTTTCCAAAATTGTGCATTTACATCTTGAACACCTAAAAAGGCTAGTGTTAAGAATGATAAACATAAAATTCTGAATTTCCTAGAATGTACTGTTTTCATATGAATTTGGTTTGAATTTAGTTAAAAGCCAACAATTTACCTTTTTGAAAACTTTTTTACTGTTAATTTTTTAATAAAATTGATATCAATAAAATGAATACTGAGATGTATTAAAGCAATGTTAATCTTTAAGTATGCTCCTTATAAAGTTGTATTTTTATTGATGATGAAAAATAGGACTAATAGAAAAGGATTTGTTTTTAAAACATATCAAGCAGAGAGTCAATCTCCATTTGATAAATTATTTGAGATTTTTAAGGAGTTGATTACACATACATCTGGAGATTTTGATGAAGCTATAGATTGGTTACGTTCTTTGGATACAGAATATAAATTGACCGATGAAAATTATACAATTGATGATTTTATAGAAGATTTAAAAAAGAAAGGATATATTAAAGAAGAGATAAAAGGTGATGGAACTGGAGGAACAAAGATTACTCCAAAAACAGAACGTGCTATTCGTCAGCAAGCTTTAAATCATATTTTTGGAAAGATAAAACGAAGCGGTGCAGGCAATCATAAAAGTAAATCTCCTGGTTTAGGTGATGAACATACAGGTGATTTTAGAAATTATCAATTTGGAGATTCTTTAGACAAAGTTTCTATTACTGAGAGTTTGAAAAACGCTCAAATTAATAACGGAATCGAAAGTTTTAGTTTAACTGAAAATGATTTGGTTGTAGAGGAAACTTTGCATAAAAGTCAAATGAGTACTGTTTTAATGATAGACATTAGTCATTCTATGATATTATATGGCGAAGACAGAATTACACCCGCTAAAAAAGTAGCGATGGCTTTGGCTGAATTAATTACCACTCGTTATCCAAAAGACACGCTAGATATTATTGTGTTTGGAAATGATGCTTGGTCTATAAAAATTAAAGATTTACCGTATTTACAAGTGGGTCCTTACCATACAAATACAGTTGCAGGTTTGCAATTAGCAATGGATTTATTGCGTAGAAAAAGAAATACCAACAAACAAATTTTTATGATTACTGATGGGAAACCAAGTTGTTTGCGTTTGCCAGATGGACAATATTATAAAAACAGTAACGGTCTAGATAAATATATTGTGAATAAGTGTTATGGAATGGCACAACAGGCCAGAAAATTACACATTCCGATTACCACTTTTATGATTGCACAAGATTCGTATTTAATGCAATTTGTAAGAGCATTTACACAAGCAAATCAAGGTAAAGCATTTTACACGGGTTTAAAAGGCCTGGGTGAAATGATTTTTGAAGATTACGAAACAAATAGGAAAAAGAGAATTAAAGGATAAAAAAATAGCTATTGGCTGTTGGCTTTTAGCGGTTAGAAAACATAAGAGTATGTGCTAAAGGCAAGAAGCTAATAGCGAAAAGCAAATTATATGAGCATAAATAATATAAAAACATTAGGAGAATTAAAAAAGTTAGGGTATCAATCAAAATCTATTAAAGATGAGTTAAGAGAGAATCTGATTATTAAAATTAAGAATAAAGAATCTGCATTTATTGGGATTCATGGTTATGAAAACACCGTAATTCCTGAGTTAGAAAGAGCTATTCTAAGTAAACATAATATTAATTTATTAGGTTTAAGAGGACAAGCAAAAACTCGTTTAGCAAGATTGATATTGAATTTATTGGATGAATACATCCCTGTTGTAACAGGTTCTGAAATAAATGATGATCCATTAAATCCTATTTCTAGGTTTGCTCTAGAATTGATCAAAGAAAAAGGGGATGAAACTCCAATTTACTGGATGCATAGAAGTGAACGTTTTGCTGAGAAGTTAGCAACACCAGATGTAACGGTTGCAGATCTTATTGGTGATATAGATCCTATAAAAGCTGCTAATTTAAAACTGAGTTATGCTGATGATAGAGTAATTCATTACGGAATGATTCCGAGAGCTAACAGATGTATTTTTGTTATTAATGAATTACCAGATTTACAAGCTAGGATTCAAGTTGCTTTGTTTAATATCTTACAAGAAGGAGATATTCAAATTCGAGGTTTTAAATTAAGATTGCCTTTAGATATGCAGTTTTTATTTACAGCAAACCCTGAAGATTATACAAATAGAGGAAGTATTGTTACGCCTTTAAAAGATAGAATAGGTTCGCAAATTTTGACACATTATCCAGAAGATATTGAAACAGCTAAAATTATCACACAGCAAGAAGCGAAGTTAGACAGCAGACAAGCAGAAACTATTTTTGTACCAGAGTTGGCAAAAGACATTTTAGAGCAAATTGTTTTTGAAGCTAGAGAAAGTGAATTTATTGATGCTAAAAGTGGTGTTAGTGCACGATTGAGTATAACAGCTTTTGAAAACTTGTTAAGTACGGCAGAAAGAAGATTGTTAATTTCTGGTGATGAAAAAACAACTATTAGATTAAGTGATTTTGATGGAATTATTCCTGCAATAACTGGTAAAGTAGAATTGGTTTATGAAGGAGAACAAGAAGGTGCAGCATCTGTAGCGCAAAGTTTAATAGGTCATGCTATTAAAAATTTATTCCCTGTTTATTTTCCTGAGATTAAAAAATTAGAGAAACAAACAGAAGAATCGCCATATGATAATTTAATTTCTTGGTTTTTTAATACCAATTCTGATTTTGAATTATTAGACGAATTAAATGAAGAAAACTATAAAACATTATTAGATTCGATTTCTCCTCTAGAAGATCTTTTGATAAAGCATCAACCCGATACTAGAAAAGAAGAAAGCTATTTTGTGAAAGAATTTGTTTTATGGGCGTTAGTCGAATTCAAAAAATTAAGTAAACATCGTTTTGCAGAAGGCACTCAATTTAGAGATCCATACGGTAATTTTATAAACGGATTATAAAATTATCTGGTTTCACGAGATTTCATATTCTCATTACACAACCGAATTATTTCTATAATTCGGTTTTTTCTTGTTGCGTCTCTTTTTGCTTGCTGTAACCAGTATAAATAGTTCTTTCGATAACTTGGTGCAAAGTTTTTAAAGTTTGTAAAAGCTGTTTGATTTTCATCAAAGGCAAGTTGTAAATCATCAGAAATAATGCCTTTTTCAACAGCATCTAATGCTGACCATGAACCATTTTGTTTACCGATTTTAATAATTTCTAATCCGCTTTTGTGCATTAATTTATCAGCGGTTAATGCAATAATATATTTTTTATTAAGTGCACTCCAAATACTTTTGGGATTTCGTCTGCAGAAATATTGTCTTCGTTTTCCATTTCCTAGACTTTTTACTGTAGAGTCAATCCAACCAAAACACAAAGCAACTTTTACGGCTTCTTCCCATCTCATAGACTCTTCTTCATTTTCTACTTTGTAAAAAATAAGATTAACCCCAGGAGAACTATGATGATTCTCAGAAAGCCAATTGCGCCATTCAATATCATTTTTAAAATAGAGTTCTTCGATTTTTTTCATAATTATTAGTGCTAAAAACACTCTTTTTTTTTAAAATCAATTATTGGTTATTGAAAATTATAATTATAATGAGTTGTTTACATCGTGAGGCAAAATAAGAAAATAATTTTTATCATTCTCTATTTACTATTTTTTGATAGTCATAATTATCACAATCATAAAAATTAAACGACAATTAACGATTCTACTTGTAAGTTTTGGTTGTCCTTTAATTTTTAATTAAATTCAGTGTTATTAATTATTCTTTATTAAAAAAACAATGAAATGACTGTAAAGAGCTTAAAAATTAAAAATAATATAAAAATATTATCATTTGACATTGATAATACCTTAATTGATTTTCACACTTATAAAAGTAATTTTAAAAAAATATGGGAAAAGTATCAAGATCAAAACGATGTTATTTTAACATACAATACGGGGCGTTTAAAAGATGACGTTTTAGATTTAATAGAAAAAGAGGTGCTTCCAAAACCAGATTATATTATTTCTGGAGTTGGTACACATATTTATAATTATAAAAAAGGAGCAGTAGAAAAAGAGTTTAATGATGTCTTAGATGATGGTTGGAATTTAGAATCAGTAGAAAATATTATCCAGAAAATAGAACATCCGATAACTGATCAGCCAAGTAAATTTCAGCACTCATATAAAAGAAGCTATTTTTTTCATGATGCAAATATTGCGCTTATAGAAGATATTGAGCAAAATTTTGCTGATGT
>JQIA01000372.1_pt1 | contig 22229 bp, 36 predicted proteins | sample 811431 | NCBI WGS metagenome assembly JQIA01 (sample SAMN02998118, study PRJNA258478) | marine sediment metagenome | biome: marine; feature: seafloor; material: sediment; isolation source: oil-polluted sediment collected from 3 locations (0.5 km, 0.7 km and 0.9 km)... | place: USA: Gulf of Mexico ...
CATACAAGAACACGCAATATTTATTTTAATCAATTAATTTACACAAGATGGAAACACTATTACAACAACAAAATTTAACAGCATTATTAATAGGTAAAGATGGCTTTGCAGCATTGTTTGCGTTTATATTATTCACGCTTTTTGGAATGGTATGGGTAAAAATATTTCGTTATAATAAAAAGAAAAAAGCAGCTTTACGAGCAACTCCACCAGAAGAATTCGTTTTTAACATGAAAATTTGGTTAAAAGATAATTTACTAGATTTTGTTTTAGCTTTAATGAGTAGCTATTTTGTGTACATTTTATTTCCAGACATTTTTAGTTATATCAATACATTTTTTAAACTCCCAGAATTTAGCAGTAAACTAACATATGGTCTGTTTTTAGGTGTCTTTTTTCAATATGTAACTCACAAGCTCCTTAATAAAGTTAATTTATAAACCAATGACAATACAAACAAACTACTTTAAAAATAATTGGATTTCCTTCTCAACACTTGTTGTTTTGATAGGTTTTGTAATCCATCAAGCAAAATGGCAAGAACAAGTAGATAACCATATCAAAAATTTTGATATACATAAAGTTGATGAAACTTTACACATGCCTTTTCAACAGAAAATAAAAGTATTTGTACCAAGAGTTGAGTTAGAAGGTCGATTAAAAGGTATTGAACTTTTACTAAAAGAAATTAGGACAGATATTAAAAACATCAATAGATAGATATGTATTTACATTCACCAACAAAATGTACACAATTAAGAGGTAATGATCCAACAGGAAATGGTTGGTTTGGAGCAAAACGTGGAAAGAAGCTCCATAGAGGTGTAGATTATTTGACAATTCCTGGAGAAAATATTTTTGCGGTTGCTTCTGGAAGAATTAGGGTAGGAAATGTTTATGAAAATTCTACTGAAATGAAGTTAGTAGAAATAAAAGGAAAGCAAGATGTGCATAATGTTAAAGCAAAACAAATGTATGTTTTACCCTATGTAAAAACAGGGGATTATGTGAAAAAAGGTCAGATTATTGGTGTTGCTCAAGACATAGCAAATTTTCATAATTCTGAGGAAATGGAAAATCATATGCATCTTACTGTTTGGAAAAATGGATTATTAACAGATCCAGAACCTATTGTAATTAGTAATTAAATTCATCATGAAAAACACAATATACTTAGCAATAATTCTATTTTTCTTTTATTCTTGTTTAGGAAGTAAAAAAATTATAGAAAACAATACTTCAAAAAAATCTACAGAAAAGATTGAAATAACAAAAGATAGTTCTAATGTCATCGAAAAGAATGGAGCTATAAAAGACAAAATAATAACAACAGTTGTTTCTTCTGGAGATGTTGAAACAGATAAAAAGATAGATGAAATTTTATCTAAATTAAATACTCAAAAACAGAGTGGTTCTAATTCTTATAAGCAATATTATGATAAGGAAACACGTCAATTAATTACCAATTTCTTTTTAGCACAAACAAAGAACCAAACAACAGCCACAAATAATGAAGAAATTACAAAGATTTCTACTGAAGAAATAATTGACACTTATATATCTAAAAAAATAACAGCCATTCCTTGGTGGGTTTGGTTCTTTGCTATTTTATATTTTCTACCAACTATTATAGATAGGGTTTCTTTATTAATAAATCCGTTAAAAGGATTAGTTAAGTTAATACCAAAATCTAAACATATTTAAAATAAATTACTTATATTTACTAAGTGCAAAAATGCACATTCTTTTTCATAGCAATTTTACCAGTCTTTAATTAGACTGGTTTTTTTATGTTCTTATTTATTTTAATGTACTTATAGTTACTAATAAATTAAAGTCCCTAAATGCGTCCCTTTTTTATTTTTTCTGCCTATTTTTGATACCTTTACAGAAATTAACTAAAAGATTGTCAGATTGTTACGTTTCAAAAATAATACTATTGAGGTTTGTGGTACCGAGTGTCGCGGGTTCGAGTCCCGTCTTCCACCCAAAAAGCAACCCCTTTATCATAAAGGGTTTGCTTCTTTTTTTAAGCCTTACAAGATTTGTATTATTGACGATTCGTCCCTTGAATCGTCCCTAAATTAATACAAATTATCATGAAGAAAAGACTGCAATTAGCTAATGGTTGTGAATGCACTCCTTTGGCAGTAACTCCTCAAAATTGGAAAACAGGACCTAAAGAATTATTAGAAAAAGATTGGAGAATTCAATGCTATTTTTTTGACCCAAAATCTGAAAAATATTCTAAAGGTTATCAGTGGAGAATTAAAAGAATGAATGAATTTAAAACTCTTTATGAAAGGAGGGAAGCAACTCAATTGATTCTTGATGAAATGAATAAAATGCTTACTCAAGAGCATTACAATCCAATTTATAAAACATTTACTAATATCATTTCTGAAATAAATGAGCACACTCCATTATTGGATGCTATGTTGTATTATTATAAGTCAAGGCCAGTAACTCATAAATACAAACTTGATATTAAATCTATGCTTAAATATGTTGAAATTTCTATTTCATCTATTGGTTTTAGATTTACACCAGTAAAGGATATAACCAGGAAAAATATAAAAGCTATTCTAAAACATCAACAACAAACCAGGGGGATTTCTAATGATAGATATAATCGTTATAAAACCATGATGAGTAGCTTGTTTGATGAAATGATAGAAGATGAGGTTATAGAGCACAATCCTACTTATAAGATAAAAAAACTATCTGTAGAAAGAAGAATGAGAGAAGTTCTAACTAAAAAAGAAATGAAAGTTGTTAGTGATTATCTTTTAGAAACTAATTACAATTTTTGGAGGTTCATAAATATTTGGGGTTCTTCAGGATCTAGAATATCAGAAATAATGACTGTTAAGATTAAATATATTGATCTGGCAAATCTTGAATACAAAGTGCTTGTGAAAAAGGGACGACAAAACAGAGAAGTAATAAAACCAATCAATAAAAATTATGTTGATCTATGGAAAGAATTGATAAATGAAAAAATTAATGATGAATTAATTGTAAACGGTGATTATTATTTATTTGCTAAAAATCTAAAGAAAGGGCCTGAAAAAATAGATCCTTCACAAATTACCAGAAGATGGAGAGTGCATGTTAAAGACAAGTTAAAAATAACAAAAGATATATACTGTTACAAGCACATATATTCAGATGAAATAAGTAAACAATTAGATATAAAACATGCTCAAAGACTTAACTCTCATACAACAGATAGAATGATGAAAGTGCACTATGCTGTGAATGAGAAGCAAAGAGTTTTAGAACGATTAAAAAATATTGATGTTAACTTAACTGGAGAAAATGATGGTGTGTTGGAAGTGGTTTGATAAGTTTATTAAAAATATTAAAACCACTTGGGTAAAGTGGTTTTAATGGGTTAATGTTTTTTTGGGTGTTTAATCCCAGTTTTCTCCTAATTTGTTTTTTGAGTGTGTCATAAACTTGAGTTTAATAATCAAATATAGTAAAACTTCGCTAACTATATTTAAAAATTCGTTAATTTTTATTGTCTTTTTTTATTATAAAAAGTTTGAACTTATCTCCAGGTAAAAGCAACTTTCTGTTTTCATATGAAAATTCATTCTCTTTATCAGATAACGGCTTATAGATGTTTTTATTAGAACTAGAAAAGAAAATACTTAAATTTTCACAATATTTCACATTAATAATTAAATCGTCAATAATCCTATTAGAGCCAAAAGCTAAAACTCTATCATTATTAAGACATTGCTTGTATTTATGTACTTTTTCAATATGGTATTCTGTTTTGCCTTTTAAATTATGTTCAAAATTTATTATAATATCATCACCTTTCTCTTGAGGTCTTAACTTATCTTTCTCAAATACTATGCCATCATCATCATCTTCAATGATAACATTTATATCTGAAAACCCATTTTCATAATCATATTTATTTAGTTTTTTAGAGAAAGACCAATTAAACTCATCTACAGAATTACGCACAATTGTATATATGGTTTTATAAATGATATCAACGAAATTGTTGTCGTCTTCATTTAACTCTATATCATAATTAACATGAAAGTGTTTATAATAAAAAGATGTGTTTGCTTTTATAAATAGCTCATTATGAAGATTATACTCTAACTTATCATATATTGCAGGAAAATTGTTTCTATATTTACTAAGTGTTACGTCTTTCCATAGTTTATTTCTTTGTTCTTCACCAATCTTGTCAATCATTTCAGGAGAATAAGCGAAAACTTCTAATTTTTCACTAATAACATCCTTAAAATCATCTGAGATTATCATCTTTTTAAATTGTTTCTTAAAAATAGTTAGAGAACTTACAAATTTAAAAGTAGCAGAAACAGCACCAGTAGAAAATAATATATATGATAAAGTGGCAAGAATAGAAGCATATTTTTTAGACACAAAAAAAGAATCTGAAATTTCTCCATCAATTGTGGAGGAGTGATAGCTAACCAGATACAAACCACCAACAATAAGCAAAACAATAAAAAAGTAATCAAAAATTAATTTAACAGAGTTTCTTATGAATGGTATTGATTTGGAAATAAAATTGATTATTAGTGCAACCAGTAGTATTGAAAATATCAATATTACGAATAACGTAAGGATGTTGAAAAAATTATTATCTATTATTCTGAACATAGTTTTTCTTTTTTTAGCAATTTATTTTAAAGAAAACCACTCAATTAAGAATGGTTTTCTAATTTCAAGTCTGTATTATTTTCAATTCTCTAATTTACCAATCTTCTTTATTTTTTTCTAAAACACTATTTTTTAATAAATTTATGTATCCATTAAAATAATTTTCAAGTCCTTCTTTAGCTCTTTTGGATTTTAATTTATTTCTTTTGCCAAATATTCCTAAATTAGATCCTGTTAAATTCATTTTGGTCCAAACCAAGTGTAATGTTTGCTTTTTCCCATTAAATGCAGTTAAATCAAATGTTGGAGCATCTATTCTTAATTTATTTTCTTTAAATCTAAAAACTATAGTATAATTCATATCAAAAACATGACCCATTCCATTTCTTTTAATAGAGTTTGGAGTATATCCATTAACAGTTATTGTTTCGTTTTCTACTTTGCTAATAACATCTTTAGGCGATTTATACAAAGTGTTTAAATAAACTAAAGTCTTTTGATATATTTTTTCTTTAGAAGTACTATCAACTTTTATTACTAAAAATTTCTTTCCTACTTTGCTTTCAAACCCTTCAGGAGTTAATTTTAAATCTTGAGAATAATTAGTTAATGTTGTAATTAATGCAATAATTGAAATAATCTTTTTCATTTTTCTTTTTTTAACAGTTTGTAAACTTTAACTTTTCAAGGTTTATTTTTAATTGTACATTTGTAGTGTTATGGAAACTAAAATACTTTTATACCTTATTGCTATATTTTTAGTAGAGCTATTTGTATTCTATTCTCCTGCATATTATTTATGTTATGGTGTTTTTAAATTAGATAAGAAAGTAAAAGATTTACATTTAGCAATTCTTTTATTTATTATTTCTATAGTTTTATCTCTAATTTTCTTCCCCTTCTTCTTCAACATTATTACCGATTTCGCTATCTAGTGTATGAACTTTAAGTTTAGCCATACTGTCTTTAAATTTAATCATCTCCATTTCTCTTCTCTGATTTGCATCTAAAAACTCAGTCAAACTCCTACCAAAACCAGTAGTTTTAAATTTAGCTTTCATAGGTCCTATTTCACCTTCAAATTCACTATCACTTGACATTGCAACAATATATGCTAATCCAAAGGCAGCGGCATATTTAACACTCTTCAACAACAATTTACCTGGGGATTGAAGCTTTATCTTAATAAATAGCTCTTCATCAGTTTCTACACCGTTTTCAATATTTAGTTCTTGATAAAAAAATATTAATCCATTTAAAAAACGATTAAATTCAAAAGCATTAATATCTTCATTTTGATCTATGTTAATTATAACATGCATCTGATTTTCTTTAATAAAAACATCTGATATCAATCCTTCTATTTTCTCAGAAACATGATTAATTTTAGAAATTGTCGACCTTATATTTAATGGACCTCCTAAATCATTTTGAAGTTCTTTTTTTGTAACAGATTCAATCCATTCTACATTTCTTCTTTTCTCAGGAAAACGAATGTTTTTATTATCATGTTCAAAAGTTCTATTGTCATTTTCAATTAATAATACATCACTCTTTATTATTCCAATTTGATAATAATCAGAATTTTTATTTGGAATTATTATAACATCACCTATTTTTATTTGATGATGAAATTGAATCAATTGGTTTGTATATTTAGTAGCTGTTTGAGAAACTACATTTTCTTTTATTTCTATAAATTCCTTAAGTCTTTTATATGCTTCAACATCTTTTCTGCTTTCTGCTGCTTCAATATATTTTATTGGGACTTGATTTAATCCAAAACCAATGTAATCATTCCTTATAAAATCAGAATATGTCATTCCTCCATAAGTTCTAAGGAACCAATAATTTCTTTTAGAGTCAATTACTCTTACATTTTCTTCTACAAATTCATTTTCTATAATCATTCTTTAACATTTTTTTTATCTTCTACTTCTTTTTCTTTTTAAATCAACGACATTAAATATAGCTTGAACATCATTTAAAAATACTTTTTATCTTTCATACATTTATAAGCAATTTCATTAGCTTTTAATCCTCTCAAGTTGTTATTGCTTTTAAATTTATTAATCCTGTTATTGGTGCATTTTCTAATTTCTTTAGCTTTTTCTTTAATATCATTTAATGTACCTAAAGGAATTCTTTTTTTATTAAATAGAGCTACAATCCAATCTCCAGATGTTGCTAGTTTATTTTTTTCAGATGCATTTTTCCATTCTAACAAGTTTTTATTATGTAATGTTCCTCCTTTGTGCCATTCTTGAGCAATTGTATTGCTTGATATTAAGAATAATAAAATAAAGATTGTAACAGGTTTTCTCATAATAATGTTGTTTTTAAAATTTTGGCTTTCTACTCACTATTTTTTGTACGGTAAAAATGCTAAAAACATCTTCCATTGAAATATCATAATCTTCCCAAGATGAATTAAATGACCTACAAATAATAATTCCATTTATATTATCATGTTTTATTATCTGTTTAACTACATCTCCTTGATTTGAACTTATCACAAATAAATTGTTTCTAAATGGGAGTTTATCACCATTATTTAAAAGGTATTCTTTAATTAATATTTCATCTCCATCACATAAAGATCTGTTTGTATTGTCGTCCATGCTGCTACCATCAACTCTTACAACTAAATATTTTTCACCATTAGCATATTCTTTTGGTACCAGTCTTTTGTTGGTTTCTGGTAATTGTTCAATAGAAATTGCCCCCAAGCTTCCTGCACTTGTTCTCAAATCAGCATACTCAACCATCATATAATCATCTTCAGGAACTTGAGTAACTTCTGTTTTGTATTCTAAAGGCTCGTTTATTTTGCTTTTATTATTTTTATACATATCAAATACATATTCAATATGTTTTATTTTAGTTTTTGGTATTTTTTTAGTTCTATACTCCCAATTATTTAATGTATCGATAGTGATTTCAAGCATACTTGCTTGCGAATCTCTATCGATATTATATTTTTCTCTAAACTCTTTTAAATATAAAACATTCATAATCAATTATTCATGAAAAATATGTAAATTAAATGTATTTATTACATATCAATATTTGCATACTATGTAAATGATATGTATATTTGTAATGTGTTACAACAAAGCTAAGTAAAATTAGCAGCAGCACAAAATATAAGATTGAAAATACCAAATATTAGGGATATGAGATTCAACATTGTTAAACACATCAACTTAAACTTTCCAAAAACAGTATTTGTCTATAGATATATGCAAAATGAATGGAGTAATGTAGAAACATTAGAAGAAGCATTAGAATTTTATCACAAATGGCATGATAACATGCTTACATCTGTAAACCCTGCAAGGATTAAAGCTATTAAAAGTATTGTTTACCCTTTGTATGCAATGCTTACAGGAACATCTTTTGAAAGTAAAATAGCTGTTTAATTATGGAACTTTCAAAAACAGAATTTAGAGTTTCAGCACACATATCTGCTGGATATGATGTTAAAGAAATTGCATTAAAATTTCATAGATCATATCATACAATAGCAAGTCAAATAAAAACAATCAGATTAAAGAATAAGCTCAAAAATTTGGCTGAAATATCGAGGGAATTTGTTTTAGAATTTGGAGACCCAAGACATTATATAGCAATAGTTTTTTTAATAATTCAAGTAGGATTGTTTTTTAATATTGAAGATGATGAATATAAAAAGTCAAGACGAACAAAAATATCAAGAACAAAAACTGTATCAAGAAAACACAATGGATAAAATAGATAATATCAAATTTTTATTTCAGCAAGTCAATAAAGAAAACAGGAATGATTTGTATGAAAAAGTTGCAAATGAATTCGGGATGAAAGTACCATCAGTTAGAGTTGGATGGTTTAATCGTTTTGAAATACCAGAGAAATACAAAGTTCAAGAAAACTTGATTTCTTACATGCAAAACTATGTTGCAAATCAGAGTACAAAAAAATTAGCATAAGAATTATGACACCAGAAGAAATTACAGAAATAACAACAGCCAACTCTATGATTAAGAAAGGTAAGGAATTAATTTCTAGAGGTGAAGCAAAAATAGAAAGCATAATTAACAAGTCTTGTAAGGCTGTTAAATCTCCGAAAACAATAAGCATAAAAAAGCGAATGAGTATTGCTTCAAATTTAAGGAGTGCTGTTCCTAATTAGGGATTAGGAACAGCAAAAATATAAGTTTAAAAAATCATGATAAAAACAGAAATCAAAATCAAAATTAAAACCCTTTTTGCTAAAGCTGTAAATCATGGAATGACATCTAAAGAAGCGAATGAATTCTTTTTAAACACAATGAGAGAATTTCAAGGTAAACAACCAATAAACAATTAAAAAATGATGCAACTAATAGATATAAGTGATAAAAATTTAAATGATGTTTTAAGCGAACTTCATGAAGAAATAAAAAAAGAAATAGTAGTAGTAAATATATCTATTTTCTTTAGTAGAATTGATGAAAAGCATCATGCAATAGTATCATTTTATGAATAAAAAAACCTCGCTATTCGAGTAACGAGGGTAACCATTAATAAAAATAGTTTAATTAAATCATTGCAATATTATGGAAAATTCAATTGCCATTAAAGAAATCAACCTTATAAATTTTAAAGGGTTGAAAAATGAAACAATCAAGTTTAATCATGTAACAAACATTTTCGGAGATAATGGAGTTGGTAAAACAACAATATTTGATGCTTTTACATGGTTGCTTTTCGGAAAAGATTCTACAGATCGAAAAGATTTTGAAATCAAAACTTTAGATAAAAATAACAAAGTGATTCCTCAAATAGAACATGAGGTTTCTGCAATCATTGATGTGAATGGAGAAGAAATACTTGTTAAAAGAGTATTACGTGAAAAGTGGGTAAAAAAAAGAGGTTCATTAGATTCTGAATTTAGCGGAAATGAAACTGTTTATTTTTGGAATGAGGTTCCTAAATCTCAAAGAGAATTCCAGGAGAAAATATCATCAATCTTAAATGAATCAGTATTTAAGATGATTACAAATCCTTTGGCATTCAATTCAATGAAATGGCAGGATAAAAGAACTGCTTTAATTGACATTGTTGGTAATGTTTCTGATACTGATATTGCTGGTAATAATAAATCATTTATTGCTTTGTTGAATAAATTATCTAATAAATCATTAGATGAATATAAAAAGCAAATAGCGGCTCAACGTAAAAAAATGAATGATGAAATTAAATCTATTCCTACAAGAATTGATGAAGTTTCAAGAAATACATCAGATGCTTTAGATTTTCCAAAATTGAAATCAGAAAAAAGCACTTTAGAAAAATCAGTTGAGAATATTCAATCTCAAATAGATGATAAAAACAAGGCTTATGATGCTGTTTTATTAAAAAGGCAAGAAGCATCAAATAAGATATTTGAATTAAAATCTAAACTTCAAAATGTAGAGTTTGAAACTACAAGTAAAATTCAATCTGAACAAAATACTGGTAATTCTGAATTAGAAAACATAACAAAACAGTTAGATGTAAAACAGTTAGAATTACAATCTATTGATAATGGAATTGTAACATTAAAATCTCAATTAACTTCTTTAGAAAATCAAGTTTCATCTTTAGAAAATCAAGTTTCATCTAAAAGGGATTCATGGGGAATTGAAAATGCAAAGGAGTTGAATTTTGATGATAATGATTTTTCTTGTCCTACTTGTAAAAGAGGTTTTGAAGCTCAAGATGTTCAAAATAAAAAAGCGCAATTAGAGAAAAGTTTTATTGATAATAAAAATGTAAAGCTAATTGAAATCAATGAGCAAGGTAAATCATTAGCAAAACAAAAAACTTCTGTTGAAAACTCTATTATAACTCTAAAAGAGAGAATAGAAAAAGGGGATAATTCATCTAAAGAATTAACACTTGAAATTGTAAACATTGAATCATTAATTGAAAATGCTTCAAAACACAAATCTGAAACACCTTTAGAAGATTTCTCAAAATTGGTAGAAAATGCACTTTTAGAAAATGTAGAATATCAAAACATCAAAAAAGAAATTGCAGTTTTTGAAGTAGTCAATACAACTGTAAACCCTGTAAATGTAGATTCTTTAAAAACAGAAAGAACAAATATTGATAATCAGATAATAGAAATCAATAAACAACTTGCTATTGAAACTCAAATTACTTTATCCAACAAAAGAGTTGGTGAATTAGAAAAGCAAGAACAAACATTGGCACAATCTATTTCTGATTTAGAATGCGAACAATTTACTATTGAAAACTTCATCAAAAAGAAAATTGACACTTTAGAATCTATGATTAATGAAAAGTTTAGTTATGTGAAATTTAAGCTTTTTGAAACTCAAATTAATGGAGCTGAAGTAGAATGTTGTCATGCATTAATTGATGGTGTTCCTTTTTCTGATGCAAATACTGCATCAAAAATAAATACAGGTTTAGACATCATTAATACACTTTGTGAATTTTATAAAATAACAGCACCAATTTTTATTGATAATAGAGAAAGCATTATAAACATCATTGATTGCAAATCTCAAATAGTCAATTTGATTGTTTCTAAACCAGATAAAAGACTAAGAGTAGCATAATTAATAATAACTATAAATAATTGAAAAAATGAGTACAGAAAACACACAAGTAGCAATAATTAAAAAAGATATATCTGCACAGGTATTAAATAAGATTGACTCTTTCCAAAAATCAGGAGAATTAACATTACCAAAGGATTATAAAGTAGAAAATGCATTAAAATCTGCATACATAATTTTATCAGACCCAAAGAATAACATTTTGGAAAAATGTGATAAATCATCAGTTGCTGAAGCATTATTAAAAATGGTAGTTTATGGAGTTTCTCCAATTAAAAAGCAATGTTATTTTATTCCTTATGGTGATAAATTAGAATGTTCAATTTCTTATGCAGGTAATATTGCAATTGCTAAAAGATATGGAAATCTTAAAAGCATAAAAGGAAATGCAGTTTTTGAAGGAGATACTTTTGAATTTGAAGTTGACCAAACTACAGGTAGAAGAAAAATCACGAAACACATTCAAACTTTAGATAGTGTTGGTTCTGGAATTGTAAAAGGGGCTTATTCAGTAATTGAATTGAAAGATGGAACTACAGATGTAGAGATTATGAACATCAAACAAATTGAGGCTTCTTGGAAACAAGGTGGTGCAAAAGGAAATTCTCCAGCACATAAAAATTTTCCAGATCAAATGGCTATTAAAACTGTATCAAACAGAGCATGTAAATTATTAATAAGTACATCTGATGATTCTGTTTTATATGATTCTATTGAAGATGAACCTAAAGTGATTGATGTTACTGATGCAAATGTTAAACATGAAATCAAACAAAATGCCAACAAAGAAATGTTAGACATTGAAGATGCAGATGTAATTGAAGCTGAAGAAATTCAAGAATTAGTTAATGAAACTAAAGATAAAATAGCTCAAGAGGTATTTCAACCAGAAACTGAAGGACCAGGATTTTAAAATGAAATTAAAAGTAATAGGTACAGGAAGTAAAGGTAATTGCTATATTTTAGAAAATGAGCAAGAGGCAATCATCATTGAATGTGGTGTGAATGTAAATTCTATAAAACAAGCATTGAATTTCAATATTTCAAAAGTGGTTGGTTGCATTGTAACACATGAACATTTAGATCATGCAAAAAGCATTAATGAGTTGATAAAATCAGGAATTAATGTACATGCAACCAAAGAAACATTCAATGCTTTAAAAATAGAGTCTGGTTACAATAAAAGAGCAAAACCAATCAATCAAAAAGATAGTTTCAAAATTGGAGGTTTTAAAATTATGTCTTTTGATGTAAATCATGATGCAGCAGCACCAGTTGGTTTTTTAATCAATCATAAAGAAACTGGTAATGTGCTTTTCTTAACTGATACTTTTTATTGTGCCTACACTTTTAAAAACCTACACAACATCATTATTGAAGCTAATTATTCAAATCAAATCATTAAAGATAGATTAGATAATGGTCTTCCTGTTTTTTTAAGAAATAGAATTCTAAAATCTCATATGAGTTTAGAAACTTGTAATGAAACTTTAAAAGCAAATGACCTTTCAAAAGTAAATAACATTGTTTTAATCCATTTATCTGATGGTAATAGTAATGAGGTTGAATTTAAAAAATCAGTAGAAAAAGCAACAGGAAAAACAGTTACAGTTGCAAATAATGGAATTAGTATAAATTTTAATAAGACACCTTTTTAAAAATGGCAAAACAAGAAACAAATTTTAATTGGAGAGAATTTAAAGGAACAAAAGGACCTTGGAAATTTAGACCAGATGTAGCTGAAGAAAGTTTTTACATAGAAACAGAAGATGATGATAGATTTGATTCATTCATTGGTGATATAGGTGGAGTACTTCAACTAAAAAATGAAATTCAAGCCAATGCAAAACTAATAGCTGCTGCACCGCAAATGCATCAATTATTGAATGAATTCATTTGTCAAGGAATGAAAGACAAACCTAATCAGGAATCAGTTTTTGAAATAACAGCAAAAGCACAACGATTGTTGATAGATATAAATGATTAAAAATACTTGATAGTAGGATGGTTAAACTATCACTTTTTTCATAGCAATTTTTCCCACCTCTTTTAATAGTGGAGGTGGGTTTTTAAAACAATAAATGATTTACAATCCAGAAAAAGAAATAGATGTGCAAAGAGCTGTTGAGAAAATTAAGTATTTCGTCAACAAGAAAAAAATGTTTGAATTGATCCAAAAAAGAGAAACTAAAACATATCCTCAAATAAAATATGCACATTTAATTATGGGTTGGTTTGCTTTAGAATATGGAGAAACAACAGAATATATAAAATTAGAGTTTTTTAAAAGAATAGTGAATCCAGCAATATTTGAATTTGAATTCATAAACAGAAAAACAGGAGAAATTAGAATATCATATAAAAGTTTAGCAAACCTTAGAAAAGATGAATTAAGACTAGCTATTACAAGATTTAGAGATTATTCAAGTAAAGAAGCTGGAATTTATTTACCAAGTTCAGAAGATTTGCCATTGTTGAAACAAATAGAGATTGAAATTAATAACAACAAACAATATTTATAAAATGAACACTAGCAAACAACTAGATTTATTTAAAGATTTAGATTATTTAATTACAGATAAGTTTACTTCTTATCATGAACAAAATCCATCAACTTATCAAACTTTTAAAAAATTAGCTGTTAAATCTAAAAAAATTGGGCACACTAGATTTTCTGCAAGAGGTTTATTTCAAGTAATGCGTTGGAAGATGGGAGGAAAAATTAAGAATGATGGTTTTAAATATAATAATAATTACACTCCATATTATGTGAGACTGTTAGAAAAAGAGCATCCTGAATTTATTGGTTTTTTTGAAAAAAGGAGAGTGAAAAAAGAATTAATCATCGCAAATTAGGATATAATAATGGGAGTTGTAACAGGAAAAATCACAGAAATAGAAGATCTATCTATAGGTGTACATATCAAAAATAAATTATCAATCAAAACCAATTATGGCTATGCATACATTGAATGTAGAGGTCCTTTAAAAAGGTTAAGTGATGATATGATTGTTGGTGATGAAATCATTGTAGAACATGGATATGATGGGAGAATTTCTAAAAAATCAGGAATAAAACATAATAATTTACCAGCAATTAGTATTCAAAAAATATAATAATCAATTAAAGTTTAAACATGAGCACAATAACTATTAAATCAGGAAAAATATCAAATGGAATGTTTTTAAATTATTCATTTGAAGAAAAGAAAGAGGAATCTACAGATACTGTAAATAAGAAATCAGATTTACCAATTCATGCTGATTGTCAAGTAGCATATAATAATCTAATTCCTCATTTAATGTTGTTATGTGAACAAGAACCAATATCTGATGAAATAATTAATGCTATTAATAATGGTGTAAGTGATATTCATGAAGAAGAATCTTATTTTAAAAGTTATAGAGTAACAGAATTTAAGATTACTGGATCTGCAAATTCTGAAGGTGTTGTTTTATCTGGCACCAGGTATTTATCAACTGGAAAAACAATCAGTTTAGCAGCTCCTTTTATTCGTTGGGATAATGAAGATTATAAACACATTTCTGAATTAGCTGAAGCTGTTGAAAATGTAAGAGAAGAAGTTTATCAATATTACAATGGAAAGCATGCCCCATTACCAAAACAAGAATCATTTGATTTTGATGAAGAATTTGAAGATGAACCTATTGATTCATTAAAAGCAATTGGTGAAAACTTACAAAAAAGCTTAAAGAAAGAAGGTATAACAATGGAAGTAGTTAATTCTAAAGATGCATAGAAAATATAGGCTGATGTGTGGCTTTTTAGATCAAAATGGACTCATGTTTAACATTAATAGAATTCATGCTAAAAGGTTTGAGTTACATCAAAATGGTATCATCATAAAAGTCTATAAACAAAGGCAAAACTGTAACAAAATAATTGAGGAAAAATATACTGCATTAAGAACGTAGTGGATTCAGAAACATCTATTAAGTTCCATAAATAAACATAATAATTGAAAAAATAATGGAAACAATCATTGAAAACAAATTACAAATTTTAGATGTAAAAAACATCTTCATTTCAAAAACAAATCCAAGAAAAACTATTGATGAAAAAGCATTAAATGAACTTTCTGAAAGCATTAAACAAAAAGGTGTAATTCAACCAATTTTGGTTAGGCCAATACTTGATGGTTTTGATAAAAAAATGAATCAAGAATATGAATTGGTTTGTGGAGAAAGAAGATATAGAGCCTCTTTATTAGCAAAATTAAAAGTGATTCCTGCAAACATTAGAATGTTAGATGATGATGAAGCTTTTGAATTACAAATCATTGAGAATTTAGAACGTAAAGATGTGCATCCACTAGATGAAGCTGATGCTTTTAAAAAGATGTTGGATAGTGGTAAATACACTATTCAAGATGTAGCTGCTAAAATGGCAAAAACAGAACCATTCATTGCAGGAAGATTAAAATTAGTTGATTTGATAGAACCAATTAGAATTGATTTTGTCAAAGGTTTTTTAGGAATTGGTCATGCTACATTAATTGCTAAATGTGATGTTGAAAAACAAGAATCAATTCATTCTAATGCTAAACCTTGGCGGGGTGGTGATGAATCAAATTATGGAACATACCAGGAATTAAAAGAAGATATTGAAGATGATTTATTAGATCTTACAGAAGCTCCATTCAGTTTGACAGAATGTTCTTTGCATTCTGGTGGTTCTGGAGCATGTAGTGTTTGTCCTAAACGTTCAAAAGCAAACCCTATTTTATTTGATGAATTCCAAGATGGAGATAATTGTTTTGATGAAAAGTGTTTTGAGAATAAAACAGAATCATTCACTCAAAAGGAATTAGCAAAAATCATCAATGAAAATTTAGATGTATGTATTGTTGCTGGAGGTAAACCAAGTGATTTTATTATTGATATGTGCAAACAATTCAATGTGAAAATTCTAAAGCATTGGGATGATTATAAAAATTATGATGGTCATGGTTATGTTGAGAAAAAAGCATTTAATGTTTCAGGATCTGAAGCTGGTACATATGAAAAGGTTTTTGTTAAGATTAATTCATCTAATAGTGGAGAAGCATCAACTGAAAATTCTGGTAATGAAAGTATCAAACAAGATATTGATAAAATAGAAACTAGAGCAAAACGTGCTTTAGAATTAGATGCAGAAAAAGTTTGGGCTAACATTTTGAATGTTGATAATAAAACATTTAAAAACAACTCTGAAGAGCTTTCAAATCATGAAAAAAGAGCATTAGTTTCTGCTATGCATAATCATTGTTATCAAGTGCATAATGAATTAGAATTTGTAAAGAATACAACTATAGAAACTATTTTAACTGAAGCTATTCCAGATCAATTAGTAAATCTTGCTGTTAGAAGTTTTATAGCAAACACTTTAAACCATTCATATGGTTCTCATAAAACTTCAGCTTATGCAGCAGCTTACAAACAAGTTTTAGAAGATTATTCACTAAAAGAAATAAAAGCTTTTGAAGCTGACCAAAAAGAAGTTGCAGACAAACGTATTGAAAGGACCAATAAAAGAATTGAAGATTTGAAATCGAAATTGATTACTGAAAAACCTAAAAAAGTTACTAAAAAGGCAACAAAAAAGAAAGTTGTTGCAAAAAAGAAATAATATCAGTATGAAATTAGAATTAAAACACTTAGCACCTTATTTGCCATATGAACTAAAATGTTGGGTAAAAGATTATCCTAGTGAAATAGGAGAACCACCAACAGATTCTATATTCATTTTAGATGCTTTATATAGAGTTGGAGAATTAGAATGTGTATTTCATGATTTAGTTGAAACTGAAAAAGGATTTAAAGATATTAAACCAATACTAAGACCATTATCAGATTTAAAAGAAAGCATCATTGTTTATTATGGTTATCCAAATAGAGAAATGTTCATTGAAGATATTAATAATGAAACTGTGATTTATAAAATTATGGGAGAATTATTTTCTAAACACTATGATGTATTTGGACTGATTGAAAAAGGATTGGCAATTGATATAAATACTATTTAAAAATGCAGATCATTCAACACCCAAATGAATTTCACATTCGCATACCATTCAACAGTTGGAGAGTAAGAAATTTAGATGCAGTAAAAAGTTTATCAAAAAGGCGCTTTGATCCAGTAAAAAAAATGTGGGTTGCACCAAATTACATTTCTGTTGAAGTTTTGAAATTAGTGCAAACACATAGAGCTGAATTATTGGTAGTAGAAAAACAACAGGCAATTAAAATAGAAGAATTGCCTGAATTACCAACATTAGATTTTGAAATTCCATTATCTCATCCAGATGGTTTTGGTTTTAGGCCATATCAAAATAAAGGAGTTGCAAGAGGTATTCAAATGAAAAGATTTATCAATGGTGATGAACAAGGTTTAGGAAAAACTTTACAATCTATAGGTACAATTCATGGTGCAGATTTAAAAGGAGAAAAAACATTTCCTTGTTTAGTTGTTTGTCCATCATCTACCAAAATAAATTGGCAAAGAGAATGGAAACAATGGGCTGGCAGAACTGCAATTGTTTTAGATAATAAAAATAAAAACACCTGGCACCGATTTTATGAAATGGGAATGGCAGATGTTTTTATTACTAATTATGAAAGCATGAAGAAATTCTTTGTTGATTCAATGCCTCCAAAAGGTAAAATGAGGAATTCAATGGATATAAAATTAAATGAAAGGACCAATTTATTTAAGTCAATAATTATTGATGAATCTCATAGATGTAAAGACACTAAAACTCAACAAACAAAATTTGCTTTGAGAATTGCAATGGGTAAAGACTGGAGAATTTTATTAACAGGAACCCCAGTTGTAAATAAACCAATGGATCTATATCCACAATTAGCAATAATGGGGCATCTAAATAAATTTGGAGGTAGTAAAGGTTTTAAAATGCGCTATTGTGAGGGTGGAAGTGGAGCTGCAAACCTTAAAGAATTGAATTTTTTATTGAACAAACATTGTTTTTTTAGAAGAGAAAAAATTGATGTAGCTCAAGATTTACCAGACAAACAAAGGCAAACCATTCTTTGTGATATTACCACTAGAAATGAATACAATAAAGCTAAAAATCAATTTGTAAAATATCTTGAAGAAAAAGGGTGGGATGATAAAGAAATAGCCAAAAAATTACGTGGTGAAATAATGGTGAAAATGGGAGAATTGAAACGTATTTCAGCATTAGGAAAATTGGCAGAAGTAAGAGAATTTGTTAAAGAAGTAATGGATTCTGGAGAAAAACTAATTGTGTTTTGTTCTCTTCATGCAATAGTAGATGCAATGCTAAAAGAATTTCCTGAAGCAGTAACTGTAACTGGTAGAGATTCTATGGATCAAAAACAAGAAAGTATTGATGCATTTCAAAATAATCCTGATGTAAAATTAATTGTTTGCAATATTAAAGCTGCTGGAGTAGGAATTACACTTACAGCTTCATCAAGAGTAGCTTTTATTGAATATCCATGGACATATTCAGATTGTGTTCAATGTGAGGATAGAGCACATAGAATTGGACAAAAAAACAATGTGATGTGCACTTACTTTTTAGGGCAAAATACTATTGATGAAAAAATGTTTGAAATGATACAAGCTAAAGCATCTACAGCAAATGCAATTACAGGTGCCACAGATGAAATGAAAACTGATTTCATAGACAATGTAATGGATTTATTTAAAAGTTAATGAAATGCCCTAACACATCATGTAAAAGTAAAAAAGTAAAGTATAAATATAGTTTTATTGAAGAACATGTTTATGAATGTAAAAAGTGTGGTAAAAAAATCATTATTGAACGAAAAAAAATAGAAAATTAATGTCAAAATTAGGATATACTTTTTACCCAAAAGATTGGGGAAATGATGATGAAGTTTTTGAATTGACTTTATCTCAAAGAGGATTTTATAGAGAGCTTATTGATATGGCTATGTTAAATGATAATAAGACTGTTTTAAATGTAAAAACATGGGCTAGGAAATTGAATTCTACCATTAAAGAAGTTCAAGATATTCTTGATGTTTTAGGTCACTTAAAATTGATAATAATCAATAGTAAAAATGTAATGGTTCCAAGTTGTGAAAAACGTTTAAATCTTATTCGTGGAGGAAGAAAAGGAGGTAGTAAAAAGAAGCCTACCACAAAGCCTATTATTAAGCCTATCCCAAAGCCTACCTCTAACCAAATAGAAACAGAAATAGAAACTAAAGATAAAGTAAATAAAAAAAAAGACATACATAATTTTGCATATGATATTATAAAAAAAGAAAAACAAAGTGAATTAGAAATTTTTGAAATGCAAAACAAAAAATCATTTCCGGATTATGAAAAATTTATTGAGAATTTCAACAACAGAGTTGTGATAGAAAAATTAGCATTTGAACCCAATATTTTACTTGCAAGATTACGAATGTTAAACACAAATTGGGATAAAAAACCAAAATCAGAAAAGAAGGAAATTACAAGTGATAAAGTAATATCAAAATTAGCAGAATATGGAACTAGACCAAATTAATAAAGCAGTATATGGTTCAAAGAATAAAGTTGTTGAACATTTTATTCCTGTAAATGATTATTTCAGGCTTTTTAAAAAATATGCCGGAGAAGATTTTATTTACAATGATGATAATGAAAAAACAATTAAAACAATTGGAAGGTATTTCTGTGGTTTATCAAATATCAATGAATTTGGTAAAATTTTAAATATAAAAGATGAAGAGGATAATGATTCAATCTTAAAAAAAGGGTTGTTTGTTTTTGGTGAAAATGGAGTTGGGAAATCTAAATTATTTGAAATAATAAACAAAATCGGAAAAGAGTATCATTTAGAAAAAAGAATTTTAACCAGGTGTTATTTCCAAAAAATAAATGCAAAACACTTTGTAAATCATTTCATGAAAGAAGTAACTAAATGGCAATCAGATTTTGATTTAGAAAGGTATTACAAAGGAAATTTATACATAGGAGATTTAGGTCAAGAGGGTCTAGCTTTTAATAAAAAAGAACTATTAGGAGATGTTTTGTATGAAAGAAATAGAAGAAAAGGACACTCTTTTTGCTCAAGTAATCTATATCCAAATGAAGTTGGAATTAGATATGGAAATGCAATTGGAGATCGGTTAACACAAGATTTTAATATCATTCAATGGAATGGGAATTCTTTTAGATAAAAACAAACTTTACTAAACTATTTAAAAATTAAAAGCAGGTTATTATGAGAATACTAAAAATTGATAGCTTACCAAATGCAAAAAAATGGGTTGATAGAGACCACATAATGTTACATGCTTGCTTTCAAATATTACAAGATTGCGTTGAAAAGGAAAATGTTGACACCCATTGTAATTACGAAGTACATAAAGATTTTGTGGATGAAGTGCGACTACTTTATAATTGGTGGTTAAAACGAAAAAACGATGATTCATTTGATAATGACAATGAAGATAATGAGATGCTTAATAGATTGATGGAGATTAGAACAGCATTATGGATTTAGGTATGATTAGATTAATAGTAAATAAAAAACAATGTACTATCGGTTTAACCGATACAAATAAGCACAAAAAAATAGTTAAAACACTGCCTTAGCTATTAATTATACAAGTTGTTGGCAGTAGTTATTAAAGAAAAAACATGAAGACAATTATTTTAATACTGATAATCAATTTATCAATTTACGGACAAGGACAAAAAATTGACACAACAACCACATCAGGCACTTTACAAATAAACTCTGATTGGTTTTCTATTAAACCCCTTTCTACCAGCAGTATTTTAAATATACAAAACTTTGAACCAACACTGCTTACTATTAGCTTTGGTGATAATAATAAGTATTTGAGCTTTGAAGTGAAAGGGGATTCTTTAATTACATCAGGTGATTTAAAACCTGATTTAGCTGCTAAAATATTTATTAGATTCACTCAATTTTTCTACACTAAAAGATTTGATAGCTTAAGATCGGAAGTTGCTAAATACAAAATGAAGTTAGATAGTATTACGGAATTGAACGAGTAAATTAATAATTAAATTTTATAAATATGAATTTTGAAACAAAACAAATAGGTTCTCACGGAGGACGACCAGCGACAATAATAGAAGTAACTGTTAATGGATTTGACTACACTGCAACAGAAGATGTAACAGACCGAAATGGTAAAGTAGATGAAAATTTAATTATGGAATTAAGAGAACTAGCTGATGAATTAGAAGAACAAAATAGGTTAGTAGCAGAAATCGAGTAATAATATTAATTTTAAATATAAATAAAATGTTTACAGTAAAACCCATTATAGTAGGAGTAGTAATTGCACTAATAGTTGGATTAGTTGTATGGCTATTAATAAAAATTAGAAATGCTTTCAAGCGTTAAAAAAGAAAATATATGAGTAAAATAACCGAAAAAATAATTACTGAAAAGTATATACCTTTTTTAGTTGATAATATGAAAGATTTATTGATAGAAGCTTTAGAAAGCTCTGATAAACAACATTTATTTGACTTTTTCATAGCATTTGAAAATGAGGTTAAAATGAAAAGAGAACGATTAAAAATCGGAGAAATAAATAGTAATTAAATTTTCAGGGCGTAACACCGCAACAGTGAGCGCCCTTTTTTTAAATATTTTACTCTAACGGCATCTTGTATGGTGTCGTGGCGAAATGAAACCACTAATTAATAAATATACTAAAAACTTAAATAAGGATGAACACTAATAAAGAAAACGAAACTAAGCCATGCACTATACAAAATGTTAGTAGCTGTCTGACTATAAAAGAAGTTGCTGCAAGGTATGGCGAAAAAGTAAAATGTATGTTCTATGATTACGATGATAATTGGAAGAAGAAAACGATGGTTGTAAACTCTAGTTTCTTAAAAGACATGGAGCAAGGTGCAATTAAAGATTGCTACTAACGTATGCAGATGATGATTTGTGCTTTTGGGCATAAATTATATCTGGTGTTCTACGC
>JQIA01000373.1_pt1 | contig 22214 bp, 17 predicted proteins | sample 811431 | NCBI WGS metagenome assembly JQIA01 (sample SAMN02998118, study PRJNA258478) | marine sediment metagenome | biome: marine; feature: seafloor; material: sediment; isolation source: oil-polluted sediment collected from 3 locations (0.5 km, 0.7 km and 0.9 km)... | place: USA: Gulf of Mexico ...
CATCTACATTATTTATAGACGGATTTATAATGGTACTTTTTGATTGATAATTACTTAATAAACTAAGTTTTTCTTTTATTTTTTGTGCTTCTTCAAACTCCATCTTTTCAGCAAAACCCATCATCATTATTTGGAATTTCTCTAAACTTTCTTTAAAATTACCTTTGATGATGTTTCTAATTTCTTTGATAGATTCGTTATAATTCACCTCTGTTTCTAAAGCTTCACAAGCTCCTTTACAGTTTTTTAAATGATATTCTAAACAGACTTTATATTTGCCTTCGTTCACATTTTTATGACTTAAATCGTAATTACAAGTTCTGAGTGAATACAATTCTTTTATCAAATCTAACAGAACCCTAACAGTTCTTACAGATGTATAAGGACCAAAATATTCTGAACCATCTTTAATAACTCTTCTTGTTGTGAAAATTCTTGGAAAACGTTCTTTTTTGATGCAAATCCAAGGATAACTTTTATCATCCTTTAATAAAACATTATAACGTGGCTTATATTTTTTAATTAAGTTATTTTCTAATAAAAGCGCGTCTGTTTCTGTATTTACAACAATGTGTTTTATACGAACAATTTTTTTTACAAGAACTCTTGTTTTACCATTTTCATGGTTTTTATTAAAGTAAGAAGCTACTCTTTTCTTTAAGTTTTTAGCTTTACCAACATAAATGATGACATCTTCTTTATCAAAATACTGATAAACACCAGGTTCATTTGGTAAGGTTTTAACTTGTAGTTCTAGAGGTGTTGGCATAAAACGAAATTACGTTTTTTAGGATAAAAACAAGAAAAAACAGATATCAATATATTAGTGCGTTAAAACAATTAATTTTTCATTAAATAACTATGTACTCATACTACTTTTACTTATAATTTTCAATAACTTTATCATTTAATAATAGCCAAAACTGAATAAATTAGATGAATTACGATTACTTTCTGACAAATACAGGTTATTTCTTTTTAATTATAAATACGCTAGTATTTACGATCAGTTATAATAGTAAAAACAAAGCATCTAAATACTTTATTATGTATTTAATACTTTGCCTTTTTATTCAGCTATTTTCAAGTATTTTATCAGATTTAAGACAAAACAACCTCTATTTAAGTCATTATTTTTTTACAGGTCAGTTTATTTTTTTAAGTCTATTTTTCTCTAAATTACATGATTTTAAAAAAATTAAAAAATTAATTCGGTCATTAGCTTTTGTAATTGCTCTGTCTATTATTTTATATTTTAATAAAACACCAGATGCCTTAAATAAATGGAATATATTAGAAATTTCACTTACATCAATACCCTTATTAATCTATAGCTTTTTGTTTTTTGTAAAAAAGATATCGGATAATAAAAGCAAGAAATATATTTACTTTAATTCTGGTTTCTTTGTATACACACTTTGTAGTACATTAATTTTCTGTGTAGGAAATATAGGTACTAGAACATTAAAACTATATGTTTGGGATATTAATAATTTTTTATATCTTATTTTTCAAATCTTGATTTTTGTAGAATGGTATAAAAACTTTAAACCTAGTTTCAAAAAGAGCGAATAATTAAACTTTTATAACAAAATAAGAAACCAAGTATAAATACCTGATTTTCAACAAACTCAACAATCACAGAAGATAAACGACTATATTTACGATAACTTATTTTTCTGTAACTTCGTTTTGACTTTTCAAATCCCTTTATGGAAATATTATTTACTCAAGAAAATCAATTGATAATTATAGTCTTAATAAGTGTTTTATTACTCCTTTTAATGGGGGTTGCTCTTTTATTATTTTTCTTCTTATCTAGAAAAAAAATAGTGGAAAAGGAATTAGAGAAAAATACTTTAGAAATTAACCATCAAAAAGAAATTATACAATCTATAATTATAACACAAGAGAAAGAACGCAAACGTATTGCGCAAGATTTACATGATGATATTAGTTCTAAACTAAATGTAATTAACTTAAATGCAAATCTTTTAAAAGACGGTGAGTTAACATCCGAAGAATACACAATCGTTAATAATGGCATTTTAGAAGCCACAGAAAAAACCTTAGAAAGTGCTCGTAAAATTGCTCACAACTTATTACCTCCTATTTTAGAAGAATTTGGATTTAAAGATGCTGTTGAAGAACTCGCAGATTCTTTTAACAATAGTAGAAAAATTAATATTGAATACGCTATCAACTACCCAAAAAAACATTTAATCCCACAAAACGAATTACACTTATTTAGAATTATTCAAGAATTAATTAACAATTCTGTGAGACACGGAAAAGCAAATAATAGTGTTATAGATATTTCATTTAAAAACAATAAGTTATTTTTTAATTATACTGATAATGGTATTGGTTTTAATTCTAATAAAGTGGATCATAAAAAAGGACTTGGAATGAAAAATATTGAAAGCAGAGTTTCTTTATTAAATGGACGATACACTATTGGAAGTGAAGTTGGTAAAGGTTTTAAAATTAGAATTGAGATATAATAGATGATGAAAAAAATTAATATCGCTATTGCTGATGATGAAGAATTATTTAGAAAAGGAATGCGTTTTCTACTAGAAAGAGAAACTAATTTTAATGTTTCTTATGAAGCTGAAAATGGTAAAAAACTCATCGGGTTTATATCTACAACAAAAGAAGTTCCTGATGTTATTTTAATGGATTTAAAAATGCCAGAAATGAACGGTATTGAAGCTACTCAGTTTATTCATAAAGCACATCCTGATATTAAAATAATTGCATTAACAAGTTATGGAGGAAAATCTTTTATAACAAACATGATAGATGTAGGCGCATCTTCTTATCTACTTAAAAATACAAGTCCAAAAATGGTGATTCACACCATAAATGAAGTGTATAAAAAAGGATTTTATTATGATGAAAAAGTATTAAAAATTATTCATGAAAATATAATTTCATCAAGCGGAAAACGTATAAAAAATGATTTAGAAAAAAACTTACTTTCTAAAAGAGAAATTGAAATTTTAGAACTTATTTGCGAACAATTTACAACTTCAGAAATTGCAAACAAACTCTGTATCAGCTCAAGAACTGTAGAAGGTCATAGAATTAATCTACTTTTAAAAACACAATCTAAAAATGTTGCCGGTTTGGTTATTTATGGTATTCAAAAGAAATTAATTGAAATCACACCCGATTTTAATATTTAAAATCTAAAACATTTATTTTCTTCAATAATGACGTGCATCAATAGGAAGGAAAAAAATCTAATAAATTATTATAAAACTACAGAAAAGTCAATAAAAAACATATAGAACACTAATTATAAGCTTACTATCAAAAAAATAGCTGTTTTTATAAATCACGTATAACTACGTGTTTTTTTTTCACCCTTTATATTTATTTTTATAACAGATTAACTTCATACATCACATGTAAATTTCAGTCAACTAAAAATAAATTTCTGAACTACAAAGTACAGGAAAAAATATAAAAAGGGGGAGTAGTATTACTTGTAAAAAGGCTGCCAAATTAATTTTTGACAGTCTTTTTTTATTCTTAATCAACTTCTTGAAAACTAGCAGAAAAACCAGAATTCGTATTATCTACAACTTGCCATCCATAAATAGCTGATAATTGATAAATCTTAGAAATTTCTTCGAAAAAACGAATTTTAGCTTCTTTTTTTAAACTAGAAATCTCCGTAGTTTGTTTAATTTTTTCAATACTTTTTTGGTTGATTTTATTCAAATCTTCTTTAGAAAATGAATTAAACTGACTTTGTTTTAAATCGAAATATTTTACATCAGGAGAAATCGTAATTTCTTCCTCAGGGATTTTATTGATGTAAATTTTCTTTTCTATAGAATCTATTTGAATATCTAATTTTGATAAATCGTAACCTACCTCAACCTTAGCATTTACAGTAACGATAGCTTGTTTATCAAAAGACACATAATCGTAAAAATACTTTTTTGAATCAGAAAAATTATAAACTTCAGAAAAATTTCCGCTAGAAACCACCAACTTACTCATGTTTTTAATAGAGTTTACAACAACTTCTATCTCTTCATTTGTTTGATGATTGTCTTCTTTCTGATACCAGAATTTAGCAATCAAAAAACCAACTAGAAAAACGAGAATATATCTTGAAATGCGCATTTTATGAAATGTTAGACTTTTAAAATCAAGACAAGTTAATAAAAAAAGAGATACTAAATTTCTGTTGTACTCTTTTTCACTTCCTTTTCTTCTTTAGGAAAAGCATGTTTACTAAAAATAAAAAGCAAGGCTACACCTATAGAAATATAAGAATCCGCAGGGTTAAAAATGTATTGAAAAAAGGTAAATAAATCTCCTCCTACAAAAGGAATCCATTCAGGTAAATTACCTGTCCACATAGGAAAATAAAACATATCTACTACCTTTCCATAAAACAGTTCTCCATAAGGTTCATCAGCAAATAGTGTTGCAATTTTATGGCTAGAATCATCAAAAATAACTCCGTAAAAAACAGAATCTATAATATTACCAACTGCTCCAGAAAATATAAGTGAAATACCAATAATAACTGCATTGTGTACTTTACGTTTTATATTGCCCGCCAACCAATAAATGATTGCTGAAACTGCAACGAGTCTAAATAATGTTAAAAAAAGTTTACCCGCTTTTCCTCCAAACTCAAATCCCATAGCCATTCCGTTGTTTTCTACAAAATGGATTTTAAACCAATCAAAAACAACAAACTCATCACCTAAAACAAAGTTTGTTTTTACATAAATTTTTATTACTTGATCTAAAATTATTGTAAATAATATAGTAAGAATTGCAAGATTCTTTTTTGACATTTTTATTGATTTTGTGTTCACAAAAATAACAATATTATTGTGTTTATTTAGTAGTTAAGAAAATATTAGCTTTTATTGTTGTTATACCCAGTTTTTGCTGATTTATTTTTGAATTAATTTGATATGTTTTTTCATAAAAATCTTCGTCAATTTTTATTTTACCTAACTTAGAATTTACATCAACATTTGTATTTCTAAGAATTCCAGATACATTTCCTGAATATAATTTAACTTGTGTATTTTCTTTGATCTGATTGAGTTTTATAATTCCATTCTCTATAAAAATCGATAAACCTTCTTCAAAGTCTTTAGACTCAATATTAATATTGTCTCCAAAAATAGTCGTTTTTATTCCTTTCGGAACTTTTACAATTGCAGAGGCTCTGTGTAGTCTTTTGGTGATAAACTTTCTAAAAACAGTTTCTTCAGGTTGAATTTCTGTAATTTTAAATTCAACTAACAGAACATTATTCTCTGAATTTACAAGAATATGTTGTTCATCAGGGTTTTCTGCAAACAATATAATTTCCACAAATCCTGAGGTTGAATTCTCTAATATAAAATCATCTAAACCATTTGTTAAAATTTCTATTTCTTTAGATTGAGTTTCAAATTTCTTTATCACTTTTTTCTGTGAAAAGCTTACCATAGAAATTAGAAAAAAGAATAATATGAACTTATATTTCATCCTATTTAAAAATTACTGAATGCTTATTTTTCTTTTAAAACTTCCTTGATCTGTTTCAATCTGAATAATATAAAAAGCATTAGATAATTCTTTTACAGAAATTTTATCTTGATTTCTATTTAACTTTTGCCTAAAAACTTCTTTACCTTGTGTATCAAAAATGGTTATTAGGCCACTTTCTGATGGTAAATTTTTGATGTGAATACTTTTATTTGAACAATATAAATGTACATCAGTAAAGCTATAATCTGTTGAACTTAGGGTTTTGTATCTTGTATGTATAAAAAATCTTCCAACTCCGATTGAAGTTTCAAGCAAAGTAATTGTATACTCTATATTTATTTCATCTAAACGAATAAATGTATTTGCTACTCTATCTTCTAAAAATATTTTCATCCCTGACGGGAAATTAGAGGCATTTAGAGAAAACGTAATTTCTTTACCCACTTCTGCATTTAATCCAACAGGAATAACCATGTTTTCGTAATTGGAATTAGGTAACGATTGTATCGATAATTTTTCACCATCATGATCTGTTACAAGTTGTGTATAAACTGTAAATGAGTTAGATCCTCCACTAAAAATAGAACTATCATATCCATCATCAAAACCAGTAGTTTTATCTTTTATATAGAAAATTTCAGTGCTTTTTACATTTATTCCATCTGTAATAGAAAACTTAATTTCAGGCCTGCTTTCTGCTTTTAAGAAAGTATCGCCACCTAAATGAGTTTGTAAATCTTCAGAAAAATTTACATCACCTGTTGCTTGAGTCTGAACAAAAAATGCTTGTCCTGGTGCTATTTTATAAGCGGCAGCTATATTACTTGTTATATAATCACCAACTCCATTATTCTGTTCTTCATCCCACAACCAAATTGATTTTTCAGTCAATCTTCCTGCTGCTACATTACCTAAAAATGCACCACTATTAATATATGAAGTAAAAGGATTACCTATTGTATTGTATTTATCTCCAGTTGCTAAAACTTCAATATTTACTCCAGCATCATTTGTGTTTAAAGTACCGCTAAAGATTAATGTACCATCTGGAGTATTTTTTTTAATTGTATACCCTTTTCCTTGAACAAAATCGCCAGGTGTATCAGCTGTTGTATAGTAAGCCCATTTGGCAGTTGCAGCATTTGTATTTACATATGGAGCAATTCCACGTTTTGGATCACTTTGAGCTACACTCCCATAAAAATCAGTAATATCTTTACCACTTACTGGAGATGAAATTAAATGCCATGAAGATGCAGAAAGAAACCTTGCATAGTCTACATTTCCTGTAGAAGTGCCTTCAACAATTAAACTCCCAGAATTTACAGCTGTAGAATTAATTGTTAATGTTCCACTATTTGTTAAATTTTCTCTTATTGTTAAAGACCCTTCAGCATTTATCGTTAAAGAAGAACTTGATTCAACAGAAAGATTACCTACAGAAATATCAGAATTTATTACAGGTTTATTTAAAGTGTTGGGTATTACTACATCTAAAATGTTTGTAGGCAAACCATCAGACCAGTTCCCAGCTTTACTCCAATCAGAATCAAGACTACCAGTCCAGGTTGTTGCATCATTTCCTTTAAATGTACCTGTATACATTCCTCTACCAAAACTTGAAGCAAGTATGGTATTATCTGAGGTTCTTAAACTAAAAGAAGTAACAGTTACATCAGACATACCATTGTATGACTGATTCCATACTGGAGAATCATCTTTAAAGTTATTACTATTCCAAACACCTAATTCTGTACCTATAATAACTTGATGGTTATTTAAAGGATTCATTAAAATACATCGTACAGTTATATCTGGGAAATCTCCTTCTTTATTAGACCAACTGATTCCTCCATCTTCTGTAAACCAAATACTTTCTACTCCAAAATTATAGAAAGTAACCATAATTTCATTTTCAGAAGCGCCAAACTCAACAGAAGAAACACTTCCTAAGAAAGAAGGAGAAGAAATATCTGTTATAGTTTGTGTGGCTGTATCTGCATTCTCAATCTTCACGATTTTACCTGTTCTTGTTCCTACAAAAACCTTAGAAGAAATTATTGTAAAAGGGGATACTTTAATTGCTGTTATATCACTTAAAAGAGCATCAGTAATGTTTGTTCTTGGTGCAGGAGAACTTGTTGTAATATCAGAAAAACGAGCTAAATGATTTGAGCCATTTGTATACAGAATATCTAAATTTTCATCTAATGCCATTGCGTTTATAAAACTACCAGTAGTACCATCAGAGACTATTAACGCATTGACTCCTGTATATGGTAAATCAAATATTCTTATTCTATTATATGTAGTAGTTACTATCATATATGAATTATCTTTATTAATATAACACTGTCCGCCATCACCTCCATAAACTTTTGTAAATGAATTAATACCACTAGTTGGACTGCTAACTAAATGCGTCCCATTATCTTGTGCTCCTCCTAAAATATATTCAGGATCTTCTGTTTGACTAATTGCTCCGTTATAGAACTGAACTGTATTGTAATCTTGATTTCTAGCATTTATATCAGTAGTATTTGATGATGCTGTAGACAAAGATGTTGTATAATAAACTCCTCCATCGTTACCAAAAATTGCAGTATTAGAATTAGAAGGATGAAAAACCATTGTATGTTGATCGGCATGCACACTAGAAACATTTAGAGCTGCTAAATCATTATTGTTAGACCATTTTGATATTTGACTCCAAGTTGTACCACTATCTGTTGTTCTAAATAAATCGATACCACCAACATAAGCAATAGCATCGTCTGTTGGATCAACCTCTATCATTAAATCATAAAATGCTTGACCTCTTGTAAAATCATTGGCAGATATATTTGTATCTACATCATCAGGTAATGTGAGAGCGACAGGTGTTGTTGAAAATGCATCATCCGTTTTTAAAAGAGATACAAAAGGAGCTATTAATGCAGTTTCTGCCACATTTAAAGTATAAACTCTACCTAAAACATATACTGTATTTGCATTTGATTTAGAGACTGCTATTTCAGTTCTTCTTCCATCAGCAATAGTGTGTTTTAATGTAAAAGTTATTCCATCAGAACTACTATAAATTCTCCCACCACCTTTACCATAAATATTTCGCACTGTTCCTAACCAAAGGGTATTATCAATCCCTAATTCAAAATCATTAGGAGCCACACTGTTTCCATCAATATCTAATGTAACTTGAGACCAATTCGAACCCTCATCTGTAGATTTAAAAATTCCATATTCATTAACCCCTACAAAAGTATTTATCGGGTTACTACTATAAAACGATGCACCAATACTAGCAAACACTTCAGAGTCATTGGTGGTTAAACTATTTCCATCTGCATCTCTAACAACAATATCAGTAATATAGTAGGTTCCTGGCACATAACTAGTTGTATTAATAGTAGTCGTTCCTCTAACTTTATAAATGTTCGCCCAAGTTACTCCTCCATCTGTAGATTTCCATATCCCATTCCCTAGAGCTTGTTGAGCAACATATAATTCTCCTGTACCTAAATACATAATTTGTGAATTATTTGGGTCTACTGCCATACAAGTAACGGCAAGATTTTCATCAACACCAACTCTTGCCCAAGAAGAAGCTACATCTGTAATATCATCATTTACCCAAAGACCTCCACTAACTCCGCCAGCAAAAACACGTTTATTGGTTACGTCATTAGGATCGTACATGACCATACGTGTTCTTCCTCCAACATTATTTGGACCACGTTCTTCCCATTGATTATCTACACCATCTCCCGGAGTTCTTTGCTGATAAGCTCTTTTTTCTTTTAATTCTTCTCTAAGATTGTATATGTTTTCAGGATGTGTTCTTCCTGTATAAGGATTCATCTCTAACAAATATTTTTCTTCTAAATATTTGTTAGGCGGAATACCAAAAGCCAACCTTTCTTCTTTTGAAAGGTTTAACGTAGTGTTAAATAAATGATTTTTGATTGTTTTAGAATAACGCTCTTGTGCTTTTTCTATGCTATTTTTCTTTGATAAAGAAACATATATCAGAAGCCCACATAAGGGAATAATAATTAAATAAAAACTCTTTTTCATAAGACAAAAATAAGATAATTATCTTGTTTAAAAGGATCTAGAAATATTATACAAACAACAAATTCCAATTTTTAATATTTATTATATTAAAAATTGGAATTTTATTTTAAGCTTTTAACCTATTATTGCTTGCGTTTTGCCTCTATACTTAAAGTTGCATGAGGTACTATTTTTAAACGTTCTTTCTGAATTAATTTTCCAGTAACTCTACAAACTCCATAAGTACCGTTTTCAATTCTTAACAAAGCGTTGTTAAGATCTCTAAGAAACTTTTCTTGTCTGATAGCTAACTGAACATTTGCTTCTTTGTTCATTACTTCAGATCCTTCATCAAAAGATTTAAATGATGATGAAGTGTCATTTGTACCATTATCTGCGTCATTTTTATATGCCGCTTTTAACAATGTTAAATCTTCTTCTGCTCTTGCTATTTTCTTATTAATAATTGCTCTAAACTCTTGTAAGTCTTCTTCGCTATATTTTGTTTTTACGTCTGACATAAATATTACACTTTTTCAATTAATATTTTACTTATTATGGTATCAAACTCAATTTCTGTACCATTTTCTAATGCATCAACAAAAACCAATTCAGAGGTTAATGTTTCACTCATAATATACTCTTTATTGTCGGTGATAGATTTTTGCAAGTTTTCGAAATTTAAAACCGTTAATTTTATTCTATCTGTAACTTCTAAGCCAGTGTCTTTACGTGCATTCTGAATTCTGTTTACCAATTCTCTAGCAACTCCTTCTTTACGTAATTCTTCACTAATAGTAACGTCTAAAGCAACAGTTAAAGCCCCTTCATTTGCTACTAACCAACCTTCAATATCTTTTGATGATATCTCTACATCCGAAAGTTCTAAAGTAATATTTTTTTCATTAATTTCAAGAAGAATGTTTCCATCTTTTTCGATTTTGTTAATATCTTCTTGATCAAACTTCTTCACTTCCGCAGCAATGAAACGCATATCTTTTCCAAACTTTGGCCCTAATGTTTTAAAGTTAGGTTTAATTTGTTTGATTAAAATACCCGAAGCATCATCTAAAATCTGAATTTCTTTAATATTTACTTCGTGCTTAATTAAATTTGCAACAGCTAAAATTTCTTCTTTCTGCTGATCACTATCAACAGGAATCATAATTTTTTGCAATGGCTGACGCACTTTTATCTTTTCTTTTGCTCTTAATGATAAAACTAAAGAAGATATAATTTGCGCATTTTCCATTTTACGCTCTAAGCTTTTATCAACAAAACTTGCATCGTATACTGGGAAATCTGATAAATGAATACTTTCTGATGTTTCTTTACCCGTCACAGAATTTAAATCTTGATACAATCTATCCATAAAAAATGGAGCAATTGGAGACGCTAATTTAGCAATCGTACTCATACAAGTGTACAACGTTTGATATGCAGAAATTTTATCTGTTTCATAATCCCCTTTCCAAAAACGTCTTCTACTTAAACGCACATACCAGTTACTTAAATAATCTTGTGTAAAATCTGATATTGCTCTTGCAGCTCTTGTTGGTTCATATTCTGCATAGAAATTATCAACTTTATTGATTAAAGTATGTAATTCTGATAAAACCCATCTATCTATTTCTGGTCTTTCTTCTAAAGCAATGTCTGCTTGTTCATAAGAGAAACCATCAAGATTTGAATATAAAGTAAAGAAAGAATACGTGTTGTAAAGTGTTCCGAAAAACTTACGTTTTACCTCTTCAATTCCTTCTAAATCGAATTTTAAATTATCCCAAGGATTTGCATTTGAAATCATATACCAACGAGTTGCATCTGCACCATAAGTTGATAATGTTGTAAACGGATCTGTTGCATTCCCTAAACGTTTAGACATTTTATGTCCGTTTTTATCTAAAACTAAACCGTTAGAAACTACGTTTTTATACGCTACAGAATCAAAAACCATGGTAGAAATTGCATGTAAAGTATAAAACCAACCACGTGTTTGGTCTACTCCTTCTGCAATAAAATCTGCTGGAAAAGATTCGTTTTTATCAATTTTCTGTTTGTTTTCAAACGGATAATGCCATTGTGCATAAGGCATAGAACCAGAATCAAACCACACATCAATTAAATCGCTTTCACGTTTCATTGGTTGTCCTGATGCTGAAACTAAAGTAATTTCATCAACAATATTTTTATGTAAATCTATTTTTGCATAGTTTTCTTCTGAGTTGTTATCAACTTCAAAATCTGCGAAAATATCTTTTGCTAAAACGCCAGCTTCCACAGCTTTTGCCATTTCTTCTTTTAATTCTTTAACAGAACCAACACAAATTTCTTCTTTACCGTCTTCTGTTCTCCAGATTGGTAACGGAATTCCCCAATAACGAGAACGGGATAAATTCCAGTCGTTTGCATTTGCTAACCAGTTTCCAAAACGTCCAGTTCCTGTAGATTCAGGTTTCCAGTTAATCGTTTTGTTTAAACTGTGCATTCTATCTTTTACATCAGTTACTTTAATAAACCAAGAATCTAATGGATAATATAAAATTGGCTTATCTGTTCTCCAACAATTAGGATAACTGTGCTTATATTTCTCAACCTTAAAGGCCTTGTTTTCTGTTTTAAGTTTGATAGCCAACTCAACATCTATCGATCTTTCTGGAGCTTCACCATCATTATAATATTCGTTCTTCACATATTTACCTGCAAATTCACCCATTTCTGGTCTAAATTTTCCTTGTAAATCTACTAAAGGAACTAAATTACCATCATTATCTTTCACCAACATTGGTGGAATTTCTGGTATTGCTTGTTTTGCAACTAAAGCATCATCTTGCCCAAAAGTAGGTGCTGTATGTACAATTCCTGTTCCGTCTTCTGTAGTAACAAAATCTCCAGAAATTACTCTAAAAGCATCTTGTGGATTATCATTTGGCAAACAGTAATCTAAAATTTGTTCGTATTTTATATCCACTAAATCTTTACCTACAAACTCTTTAATTACGAAATAAGGAATTTTTTTATCACCAGAATTGTAAGCACTTAATGCTGCTGAAGTTTCAACCTGAACATTATTTTTTCCTGCGAATTGTTTTCCAACTAATTTCTTAGCTAAAATGACTTTTGTAGGTTCAAATGTATATTGATTAAAAGTATCAACTAAAACATATTCAATTTTTGGCCCAACAGTTAAAGCTGTATTACTTGGCAATGTCCAAGGAGTTGTTGTCCAAGCTATCAAATAAATAGTTCCTTCGTTTTGTAAAAAGTCTGGAAGTGTATTTTCTATCGCTTTAAATTGTGCGACAACAGTTGTATCTGTTACATCTTGATACGTTCCTGGCTGATTCAACTCATGAGAACTTAATCCTGTTCCTGCTTTTGGAGAATATGGCTGAATTGTATATCCTTTATAAATTAAAGATTTGTTATAAATCTCTTTTAATAACCACCAAACAGACTCCATGTATTTTGGTTCATAAGTAATATACGGATCTTCCATATCTACCCAATATCCCATTTTCTGAGTCAAATCGTTCCAAATACCTGTATAACGCATCACTGCTTTTCTACAAGCAGCATTATAATCTTCAACAGAGATTTTTTCACCAATATCTTCTTTGGTAATTCCTAATTCTTTCTCAACACCTAATTCTATTGGTAAACCATGCGTATCCCAACCAGCTTTACGCTTTACTTGGTACCCTTTCATGGTTTTATATCTTGGAAAAATATCTTTTATCGCTCTTGCTAAAACATGGTGAACTCCAGGAAGTCCATTAGCAGAAGGAGGTCCTTCAAAGAAAACGTAAGGCTCGGCCCCTTCTCTTGTAGTTACACTCTTTTCAAATATGTTATTCTCTTCCCAATAGTTTAGAATTTCTTCTGCTACTTTTGGCAAGTCAAGACCTTTATACTCAGGAAATTTAGCTTTCATTTTCTGTCATTTCTAATAAGAATGCGAAATTAAGGATTTTCTTGATTTTATTCCATAAAAAAACACCTCATTACGCATAAGGTGCTTTGATTGTAATAAATTATTATTTATTTTATTTTTAATACTTGACCTACGCTGATGTTATTACTCGTTAAACCATTCAATTTTATTAAGTAATTAACAGAAACCTCATACATTCTTGAAATTGAATATAAAGTTTCTGATGATCTAACTGTATGTTTGTATTTAATAGAAGAATCGGGTTGTTTCTTACTAATAACATAAGATTCTAAGTCAATAATTAACAATTGATTCAAATAAACATTATTGTTTTTTAGGTTATTAATTTGTTTTAAAGTTGCTACAGACAATTTATACTTTTTAGAAATGGAATACAAAGTTTCTCCCAAACTTACAAGGTGTGTTTTATAAACTACTTGTGTATTCTCTGCTTTTCCAATATTATTTTTCTTTGATTTCTCATCTCCAGAAATCATATTTTTATCTTCAGAACTAATTTTTGTGCCATCAACATTTACTATAATAAAGGAAGTTCTTCTATTAGCTTGATGTTCTCCCTCTGTACATTTCGCCCTATTTGTATGAGAATCATTATCTACACAATTATTTACTAATCTAGACTCCCCATATCCTTTTCCTGAAATTCGATTAGAAAAAACTCCCTTATAAATAATATAATCAACTGTAGATTCTGCTCTTCTCTGAGATAATGATTCATTATAAGAATCTCTACCTCTTGCATCTGTATGAGATGTAGATTTTACAATTATCTTAGGATATTTGGTCATTACATCTACAATATGATCTAATTCAATTTCTGCATCTGGTCTAATATCCCATTTATCATAATTAAAATAAATATTATTTATTTTAATCATTAACTCGTCATTTGCAGTATAACCAAAATCATCAGTTATTTTTAGAAATAAATCTAAATTTAGTTTTACATCTACTTCAATTGTAGTTTCAAAATTCTTTGTATCTGGTTGATAATATTCTTTAGACCCTGTAATTACATACTTTTTATTACATGGTAATTCAAAAGAAAATCTGCCTTCTTCATTTGCAATAGTATCTTTAATAACATTTCCTAAAGCATCTTTTAAAAGCAATTTTGCAAAAGGTAAGTGTTTTTTAAATTTCAATTCTCTTACAACACCAGTAACTGTTTGTATGCAAGGTTTTTCTTTTTGTAATTGTTCAAAAGCATAAATATCATCATCTCCTGCACCACCTTCTCTATTTGATGACAAAAAACCTTTTTTTGTTAAAGGATTTATTGAAAATGAAAAATCATCCAATTTTGAGTTTATTGGCGCTTTTAAATTAATAGGTTCTTCAAATTTCTTATTTACAATTTTACTTGCAAAAATATCTAATGAACCAATTCCGAAATGACCATCCGAAGAAAAGTATAAAGTATTGTCTTTTGAGATAAAAGGAAACATCTCTCTACCTTCTGTGTTAATTGCAGTCCCTAAATTTTCTGGATTCCCAAAAGTGCCATCATTATTAATTGCAACAACATAAATATCTGTTTCACCTATTCCTCCTGGCATATCTGATGTAAAGAATAATTGTTTTTCATCTTCACTTAATGAAGGATGACCAACAGAATAATCACTACTGCAAAAAGGTAATTCTATAGTATTAACCCATTTATTATTTATAAATTCTGCTTTATAGATTTTAAGATTGTTTACTCCTTTTTGATCTGTTTTAAAACTACCTTTATTATAATTATTTCTTGTAAAATAAATTGTTTTACCATCTGATGTAAAAGTGGTAGAAGACTCATGATACATAGAATTAATATGATTAGAAAAGTCTGATATTTCTGATCTAAAGTTAATTTCATCTTTTGATACTTGAAATAAATCTAAAAAATTCCTTTCATTTCTAGAGTGTACTTTATTACCAAAAGCACTTTTTTTTCGTGGTGATGAAAATATAATTGAATTACCAAGTTCTGTTACTCCATAATCTGAAAACTCAGTATTAATTGCTACCAAATTTCTAATTTTATATGTTGGCTTATTATCTTTTATTTCTGATAAGACGGCTTCTTTAGCTGTAAACTTTTTCCCTCTAGAATCCTCTTTTTTAGCGTTATGAAAGTTTTCCATCCAAAGTTTTGAATCTTCAAATTTCCCAACAGATCTTAAAGATTGGGCATATCTAAACCTATACTCAGGGTTTTGAGGTACAAAAGCGTTAAATAATTGCGCATAAACCACAGATGCTTTTCTCATTTCTACATTAAAGTAATAGCTATCTGCAAGTCTTTGTAAAATATATGCATTATACCCTTTCTTTGTAAGCTTTTTATATTCTACTGCCGCTTTTACGTACGACATGTTTTCAAAATAAGTATCTGCTAATTTTGTTTTTTTTGATTGTCCAAATAAGGTTAAAGTACCAAAAACCAGTAAAAATATATATAGAATTGTTTTTTTCATAATTGTGGTATTAAAACTAAAAGAACCTCGGTGATTTAATTTTGACTCTATCAAATTGAAAATTGAAAAGTAATAATACTTCGTGACTACCAGAATTAAACTGTTCTAAGTTTGTTAAGGTATGATCGTAAGCATATCCTATTCTTAAACTTTCTCCTACTCTTACATTTATTAATGCAGAAAAGGATTCATCTAATCTGTAAGATAATCCTGCTTCAAACTTATCATAAAATAAAACATTTCCAGAAAAATCTACAGATAAAGGAGCTCCTTCTACCGCTTTTATCATTGTAGATGGTTTAAATTTTAAATCCTGAGAAATATCAAATACATAACCTGTTGTTACAAAATAATGTTTTTCTTCTGATGCTCTTGTTACTTGTCCTCCGCTTTTATCAAAATGAAAACTTTGCAACAAATTAGGAACAGATACACCTGCATAAAATTTATCTGTGTAATAAAATGCTCCTACTCCAAAATTAGGAAAAGTTTTATTCGCTACATTATTATTAAATGATTGATCATCTGGAGATGTTGTTCTTAAACAAGGGATACACAGGTTATAAAATGTGTAACCTGCTTTAATACCTAGAGCCAATTTAGCATTATTACTAACATTTAAAGTATATGAAATATCTCCATAAATATTTTGCTCTTCTACAGGCCCTAATTTATCTACAATGACAGATAAACCTGCTCCTATATTTTTACCAACTGGTGCATGCATACTGAGCGTTAATGTTTCAGGGGCACCTTCAAAACCAACCCATTGTGTTCTAGCTAAAAAGTTAAGATTTAATGCTTCATTTGATCCTGCATACGCTGGGTTTAAGACATTCATATTATACATATACTGCGTATACTGTGGGTCTTGTTGTGCTTTTGTAGAAATAGTACATAATATAACTACAATGATTGCTATAATTTTTTTCATTTGTATTGCGTATATATTAACTATTTATTTAAATAAACCCATCCTTTTATTGGTACTCTAGTGCCATCATTAAAGTAAATAATGTAATAATAAGTACCTACTGGCAATGGTTTGCTATTGTTTAATGTTAATCTTCCTGTAGAATATCCATCCCACCATAAAGTAGTTGTTTTCCCTTGATTATTATAATCATAAACTTGGTTCCCCCATCTATTATAAATCTCTATTTTAAAATCTGGATAATTATTTAATACCGGAATTTCAAATGTATCATTTACGCCATCACCATTTGGAGAAAAGGCATTCGGAATTTCACCTATAACAGTATTACAGTCAGTAAAATCTAAATAATCAGGAATGCCATCATTGTCACAATCTAAAATTGATTCATCAATTGTTAAAACTCCATCACCATCATCATCATCATCAAGAGAATTTACAATATTATCTCCATCTGTATCTACAGTACACTCTAATCCATCTAAATCTGAAATAAGTGCTATAGGAATAATCCCAAAAACTTCTGATATTGTTTCTATAAATACCGGGCTTACTCCATCAGAATTTACTTCAATTTCCATCGTAATATTATTTACTGAGACCTCTCTTTTACCTGCACCCGGAATAGGAATTCTCCATTCTACCTCAATCCAATTTCCATCATCTAAACCTTGTGTTTGTGCTGTAGATAAAATTTTATCTTCAGAAAAAGCCCCTGCAACCTTTGTATTAATAGTTAATCTAATTGGTAAATTATAATCTCCTGAAAAATCTCTTCTGTTATCAAACAAATACGCTTTAAAAACTAAAACATTTTGTATCGTTAAAACATAGGGTATTGTTATGTCGAAATCCATTTTTGCTTGTCCTCCAATAGGATCAAAACCATTTAAGAACAAATGATTATCTGGTGATGAATCTCCTCCTATTTTGTTGACGTAATCTGTTGTTGTAGAATACACCAAATTAACATCGGCAACTCCAGAAGTATCTATTGTACCATCGGCAAAATAAATTTTTTTGTAAGTACTATTTATTTCTGGCGGACACCCTTCATTCGTATCTGAAATATTATCATTATCATCATCATCATCACAACCATCCGGAATTCCGTCTAAATCATTATCTAAACTATCATCAAAACCATTGCAAATATCTAGAGAATCTAAAACGCCATCACCATCATCATCTGCATCTACTTTTACTATAACCTTTGCTTCTTTACAATTAGTGTCATCTCCATTTTCGCAAATCTTATATGTTAAAGTAAAAGTTCTTGAAGGAGTTCCTCCAGGAACATTAACATCGCCATTTTCAGAAATTGTTGCTCCAGCTAAAGTACCAGTGTTTAATAAAGTGACTACGGCACTTGTTGAATTTGCCGTAACACCATCTACAGTATCATTTGTAAAAACATTACCAGAAACACCACCGATAATACCATTTACATCCGTAGTAGAGAAATCGTCATTTGTTGCAACAATATTTGCTACTTGTGCAAAACTTAAACTAGATGCCGTAAATATTAAGAGTAAACAAACAAAAAGTATGCTTTTACTGATGTTGAAAAGTGTATTCCTTTTTTTCATCTTTTTATAATTGATTAAATTTTAAGTCTGACTTTGTTCTTAAATAGACCTCTAAAGAATGACTTCTAGTTTTTAATATTGAGAAACAGACTGCTTTTATCAATAGATACGTATGCCTAATAATTTGATTGAAATCAAGTGCATAATTTTCACTAACGAAGTGTCTGTAAGGTTGAGATTTGGAAAAACAAAAGGTTATCGTAAAGAATACGAAAACTTTATTTATTAAATATGTGGGGGTCATAATAAACAAGTAACAATGTTAAGTTACTAATGTACATGATTTTTTTAAAAAGTAAAATAAATAGCGTGAAAAAGGTAATCAACCTAACAAATAAATAGCTTAATTAACTTCTTAAAAGACTATTTACATCAAAAAAGGCTTTCTTCTGATGTAAATCAGTCAAAAAAATATTTAACAGATTTACATAAAACCACTACATTCCTCTTTCATTTTTTATCTTCTCGTAGGCAGCTTGGATACTTTGAAATTTTTCATTAGCTCCTTTTGAATGTTCTTCACCTAAACCTTGTAATTTATCTGGGTGGTACTTTTTAACCATTTTTCTATATCCACTTTTTATTTCGGCATTAGAAGCAGTACTCTCTATTTCTAAAATTTTATAAGCATTACCTGATTCATCATAAAACATTGCTTTTATAGATTCAAAATCAGATTGATTGATATATAAATATCCTGCTATTTTTCTAATTTCTTCTACTTCTAATTCATCTACAAAATCATCCGCTTTAGCGATACCAAACAAAAAATGTACTAGTTGCAAACGAGAAGCATGCGCCATGTGTTCTCTAACCTGTATACAAACTTGCCTAGCTGAAACTTGTTTTTTTATAATTCCGTTAAAAAGTTTAAAAGCACTATTTGCTCTTTCCTTACCATACATTCCAATAAATTGACTGCGAACAAAATCTAATTCTCTTTGATCTACTTTTCCGTCTGATTTTATTACAATCGATGCCAAAACCAAAAGACTCATTTCAAAATCTCCAGATTCCGTATCTGAATTTAGGTTTCCTTCTTCAACTTGACGTTGGTACTCTAATTGTTCTTCTGTTAAATCATCTTCAGTATAACCATCTACAACACTACCAATGGCAAAACCTATAGCAGCTCCAATAGGACCTCCTAAACTAAATCCTAAACCAGCACCTAACCATTTTGTAAAACTACCCATACTATATTTTAAATTTGAGACAAATATAAGGAAACAACGTTATTTATGTAAAAAGATTATTGTATCAATTTTATTGATGAATCTATTAGAAGAAGTATCTGATTAAAGTTGAATTCTGTGTGATTTGTTTTTATATTTGCATCTTAAATTATTATAATTATGTATCCAGAAGAATTAGTAAAACCAATGCGTGATGAATTGATTAACGCTGGTTTTGAAGCATTATATACAAATGAAGACGTAGAAAAAGCGTTATCAAAAGAAGGAACAACTTTAGTAATGGTAAACTCTGTTTGTGGTTGTGCAGCTGGTACTGCAAGACCTGGAGCAATTGCTTCTTTAGGCGCAGATAAAACACCTACTAACTTAACTACTGTTTTTGCTGGTGTAGAAAAAGAATCTACTCAAAAAGCAAGAGAATTTATGATTCCTTTTCCTCCTTCATCACCTGCAATTGCCTTATTTAAAGATGGTAATTTGGTGCACATGTTAGAGCGTCATCATATTGAAGGTAGATCTGCGCAAATGATTGCACAAAACCTTGCTGCTGCTTATAATGAGCACTGTTAAGATTTTAAAACTTATTATTAAAATCCACTTTTTATAAGTGGATTTTTTGTTTTTAATTATATCAAAAAAATTATGGCTTCTGTATTATCTACCTACACAAAAAAAGAATTAGAAAAGAAATTAAAATCGCAAAAAACAATTGCTATAGTTCAAGGAATTGTACTCTTTTTAATGGTTGTATTTTCTGTTTTCTCAACCATAGAAAATGGGATCTCTTTTCAGACATTTTTACCTTTATTTTTTGCACCAATGTTTGCTATAATGATTTTTGAAACGAAGAAAATAAAAAAAGAAATCGCTTCTAGAAAATAATATGAACAAAGAAACCATCATACAAAACACCATTAAATTTGTAAAAGACGAATTAAAAGATGCTGAAGGTGGGCATGATTGGTTTCATATTGAGCGTGTTTATAAAAATTCAGGTTTAATATCTAAAGAAGAAAAAGTGGATGCTTTTGTAGTTTCTTTAGGGGCATTGTTACATGATATTGCAGATCCCAAATTTTATAATGGTGATGAAACTATTGGTCCTAAATTAGCTTCGGACTTTCTAAAAAATCAAGATGTTCATGACAGTATTATTACACACGTAATTAATATCATAAAACATATCTCTTTTAAAAATTCTTTGGATATAAATGGTCAAAAATTCACATCAAAAGAATTAGAAGTTGTACAAGATGCAGACAGGTTAGATGCAATTGGCGCAATAGGTATTGCACGTTGTTTTAATTATGGCGGCTTTAAGAACAGAGCTCTTTATAATCCTGAGATTGCACCAAATTTAAATATGAGTAAAGAAGAGTATAAAAACTCTTCTGCACCAACAATCAACCATTTTTATGAGAAGTTATTGTTGCTAAAGGACAAAATGAATACTTTAACTGGTCAGCGAATTGCTATTGACAGACATCAATATATGGAGCAATTTTTAGCTCAATTTTATGATGAATGGAATGGTAAAAAATAATTAGACTTATAAAATTTAGTTTTCTTTGGCAACCTCTAGGCCAGTAATCTTATATTCTAAAATAGACAATTCTTCACCACATTCAATTACTTTTTCTACAGTTAAGTTTTTATTAGAATTTATAAAATCTAAAATTTCTTTACTTTTAAAAGTATAATATTCTATTGCTTTATCAATTTTATTTTCCATATGAACGGTTTATTGAACTAAATGTTTCATTTCACTTCTGTACTTAGAAGCACTTTTACCTGTAAAGGTTTTAAATAGTTTATTAAAATGAGAAAAATTATTAAATCCACATTCAAAACTTACATCAGTAATATTCATCGTACTTTCTGCTAATAATTTAGTTGCGTGTACAATTCTATATTCATTTACTAATTTTGTAAATGTTTTTCCTGTAGATTTTTTAAAATACCTACAAAAAGCAGGAACCGTCATACTTACCAATTCAGATATTTCGTCTAAACTAATATGCTCTTTAAAATGGTCGTTAATATGTTTATATATAATTTCTATTTTATTACTGTCTTGAGGAATGGTTTCAAAAGCAAATCCATTTGCATTTAGCAAAGTGTAATCGTCTGTTGTTGCCAAATCATTTAGAATCTCAAGGAAAGATGTAATTCTATGCGTTCCTTCTAATTCTACAAGAGCTTCAATCTTTGCACCAATTCTTTGTTTAATTTCAAGATTAAAACGAATTCCTTTTTTTGCACGTTCAAAAAGTGAATCAATAGCAATCATTTCTGGAATCTTAAAAAACTCTTTACCTAAAAAATCTGGTTTAAATTGTATTAAGGTTTCAGAACCATTTGTTGTTAAACGATCTAAGTAACCTACATGTGGTAAATTAGAACCTATTAAAACTAACTGACTGTTGTTAAAATAACTTACGTGGTTACCAATATGTCTTTTACCTTTTCCTTTATTAACGTACACTAATTCTATTTCTGGATGAAAGT
>JQIA01000374.1_pt1 | contig 22159 bp, 19 predicted proteins | sample 811431 | NCBI WGS metagenome assembly JQIA01 (sample SAMN02998118, study PRJNA258478) | marine sediment metagenome | biome: marine; feature: seafloor; material: sediment; isolation source: oil-polluted sediment collected from 3 locations (0.5 km, 0.7 km and 0.9 km)... | place: USA: Gulf of Mexico ...
GGCTCGGTTGTTCGACTCTTTTTAAGATTTGTTGAATAGTTTTTAAACTCATGATATATTTCTTATTTTTAAATATTAAAATTTTTAATAACTTACCACTATATTTTTTTTATGTAAAAATTGCAATTTATAATTTTTTAACAACTGGTTAATAATAATCATATCCAATTTCCTATCTAATACTAAAAACGGGATTATTAAATGAAAAAATATAAAATTAAAGACATTATAAAATCGGAATCACTCCCTCAAATAATTAATATTAAAGGCTGGATCAGAACCAAAAGAGATTCCAAAGACTTTTCATTTATCGAAATAAATGATGGTTCATGTCTTGAAAATATACAGGTTATTGCAGATAATATATTAAACAATTATACAGATATTATAACTTTAACAACCGGTTCGTCTGTTTCAGTTACCGGAAAAATTGTAGAATCAGCGGGAAAGGGTCAAAAATGGGAAATACAGGCAGATCAAATAGAAATATATAATATTGCCCATGAATCATTTCCACTTCAAAAGAAAAGACATTCCGATGAATATTTAAGATCTATTGCACACTTAAGGCCACGAACAAATAAATATAGCGCTGTTTTCAGAATAAGATCTGAAATTTCTCTTTTAATACACGAATTTTTTAGAAATAAGGATTTCTTTTATATTCACACACCAATTATAACCGGCTCAGACTGTGAAGGAGCCGGTGAATTATTTAAAGTAACCACAATGGATTTTGAGGACTCTCCTAAACTGAATAATAAAACAGATTATAAAGGAGATTTTTTTAAAAAAGAGACAAATTTAACTGTTTCCGGACAATTATCAGCCGAAATGTTCGCCCTGTCATTAGGAGATGTCTATACTTTTGGGCCTACATTCAGAGCTGAAAATTCGAATACAAGCAGACATGCTGCAGAATTCTGGATGGTTGAACCGGAAATGGCTTTCTGTGATTTGATTGATAATATGGATATTGCAGAAGAGTTTATTAAATATATTGTTAAAAATATTATGATAAACAGGGCGAGTGATATTAATCTATTTACAAAATTTGTTGATAAAAATTTATCTGATACCCTTGAAAATATAAAAAATTCTAAATTTGTAAGAATTGAATATAAAGAAGCTGTAGATATTCTCCTTAATTCCGGCAGAAAATTTGAGTATCCTGTGTGTTATGGAAAGGATCTTCAGTCTGAACATGAGAGATATATTACAGAAGAGCACTTTAAAAAGCCAGTATTTGTCTATAATTATCCAAAAACAATAAAACCTTTTTATATGCGGTTAAATTCGGATAATGAGACTGTTGCAGCCATGGACCTTCTCGTTCCAAACATTGGTGAACTTATAGGTGGCAGTCAACGTGAAGAGAGACTCGAATGTCTTGAAAAGCGAATGGAAGAATCCGGTTTAAATAAAGAAGATTACTGGTGGTATCTCGATTCAAGAAAATACGGTTCTGTTCCCCACAGTGGATTTGGACTTGGATTTGAGCGTCTTTTAATGCTTATTACAGGTATATCAAATATTCGTGATGTAATACCTTTCCCAAGAACACCGGGAAATATTGAATTTTAATTTTTATCTTTACATTATTATATTTTCCATAGTAGATAATTTTAAATCATTGTTCACAATTCGTTGAAAGGTTTTAAATGAAATCTATAATATTGGAATATCCCGTTATTACCATATATGACGAGGTATTGGTTAAGGCCGGTACAAATATTACCATTGATAATATTTCTCAAATTATTCCTGAAAATAAAAATATTTTTAAAACAGTACCATTTTTAAAATCTAAAAATATCGAATCTGATATTATCAAAAATCTTTCAAAAGAACCCTATATCAGTCTTTTTAAAAATTTTAACTTTGATGAATTAATCAATTTAATGAAATGCGTACAATTACCGATTCCGGTTATCGAGTCTTTGTATTTATTCAGAAAAAAAGATAATCATACATATACACATTTTTTAATGGTATTCGCACTTACAACGCTATTATCAAAAGATATTATCAGTGACAAAGATTTATTAATCAGAAGTATTACTGCAGGTTCGACCCACGATATTGGAAAAATATGCATACCGGAACATATTCTTAAAAAAGCTTCTCCATTAACAATCAAAGAAAAAAATATTTTAAAGCAGCATACAGTATATGGTTATATTCTTCTCAGTTATTATTTTAATAATGACAATAGTCATATGGCTGAAATTGCGAGGGATCATCATGAAAGAATGGACGGTTCCGGATACCCTTTCAGAATAAAAATGGACAATAATGATATCACAGATATTGTTATTATCTGTGATATTTTTGACGCGCTTGTATCTTCAAGACCATACCGACCAGAACCATACAGTGTACGTTCTGCAATTGAAGAAATAACTGAAATGGCTGTTACCTGCAAGATTGACTGGAAAGTTATTAAAGCACTGGTCAATATTTTAAGAACAAGTGATACACATTACAGTCAATGTAAAGTATCTCTTGAAAAACGATCTAAGGGGCCTGATTTGAACTATTACGGCGTTTTTGATGAATCTGAGTCAATAGTATAGCTATGATTTAATACTTTAATATTTCGCCTATTTCATATGTCAGAATTTCCATATTAAAGGGTTTTTGAACAAATCGACTGTTCCCCTTGTTTATAATCCTGTCAATATCCTTATTCTTTCTATATCCGCTCGATAAAATGGTTTTTATTAAAGGATTAATTTTTTTTAATCTGTAATAAATATCAATACCTGATAATTCCGGCATAATCATATCAATAATAACAACATCTATCCTGTTTAAATCTTTTTTATAAATTTCAATAGCTTTATGACCATCAATTGCTGTAATGACTTCAAGTCCCATTTTTTCAAGCATTTTCTTACCAATATCAAGAATCATATAATCATCGTCTATAAGTAATACAGTTGCAGACCCTTTGTTTACAGATTCATACACTCTGTAGCCCGGATGAAATTCAGTTTTTAATGACTGGTGCAATTGAGCAGGATTAGAATAATTACCTATTTCTTTTTTTATTCTGTAATAATCATTTTGATTAAAATTTGTTTTTTTATCCGATTCTTTTTTTTCTATTGTTTTACCACTGATAAAATCAAAAAGCTGTTCTGTAAGTTTCACACCATTATTTATATTTTTTTCGATATCTTTTAATCTATCATGTATAATATCAGACTTATCAGTATCGAGAAAAATTAACGAAAGGTTACCCTGAATACCCATTAGTATATTATTAAACTCATGACCTAAACTACCAATAATTTTGTTTCGCTCATTATTATCAGTAGTATCTTCATGTTCTTTTAATTTTTCTTTAAGAACTGAAATAATTGATTCAAGTTCTTCATAGCTAAGTTTATTTTTCATAATTTTCCATAAAAAAAACGGGCTTATAAAAAGCCCGTTTAGATTATGCCTGGACGGGCATTTTATTTTTTTAAGTATTTTCTAAATATCTAAAGAACTTACTTCAAGTGCATTTTTTTGAATAAAATTTCTTCTTGGTTCAACTTCTTCACCCATAAGAAGTGTAAATATTGAATCAGCATTTTCAGCATCTTCAATAGTTACCTGGGGCATATTTCTTTTATCAGGATCCATAGTTGTTTCCCACAACTGATCAGGGTTCATTTCACCAAGACCCTTATAACGTTGAATAGAAATACCTTTTTTACTTTCAAAAATCATATAATTGTAAAACGCTTCTATGTTATCAAATGTTGAAATAATTTCTTCTGATTCAGAGTTGCATATTTCAAATAGATCATTTTTTAAATGAACTATTTTTTCTTTTAATTTTTCAAGTTTAATATATTCCTTTGAAAAAATTAAAACTCTACCTATTTCGATTTCTTCAGCCATTTTTAAAACAACGGAATCATCATCCTCAGCTTTTTCTTCTCCATCTATATAAAATCTGTATCGGCCTATCTCTTCATTATAAAAAATGTCACCGGTTTTATAACCATTATCAGTTAATATCGACATAAGATTATTCATCTTTTCCCTGTCTGCAAGAAAAGATCTGTCAATTGATCCTGTATTCATTATAAGATCTACCAGTTTTTTTTCATACCCTCTGTTGTCAAGAATATTTAGACATGAATAATAATCTGTAAGATCTTTTAAATAGAGTAGCAGGTCATTATTTTTTATAATTTCATCTTTTATTTTCAAGAACTTATTATCACAGACCCGTTGGAGTATATATTCACTATATTCAGATTCATCTTTTAAATAGAGACTGCTTTTACCTTTACCCACTTTATAGAGTGGTGGTTGAGCAATATACAGGTAACCATTTTCTATAAGATTAGGCATCTGTCTGTAAAAAAAAGTTAAAAGAAGCGTACGGATATGAGACCCGTCAACATCAGCATCGGTCATAATAATGACTTTATGATACTTTATTTTATCAATACTATATTCTTCATTTCCAACACCGGTACCAAGGACAGTAATAATATTTTTTATCTCTTCACTTCTCAGGATCTTATCAAAACGCGCTTTTTCTACGTTTAATATTTTTCCTCTGAGTGGTAGTATTGCCTGAGCTCTACGATCACGTCCCATTTTTGCAGATCCACCGGCCGAATCACCCTCAACCAGAAATAATTCTCGGAATTCAGGTTCTGAATACTGGCATTCAGCTAATTTACCCGGTAAAGTTGAATCCATAAGAGAGCCGGTACTCCTTACAAGATCCCTGGCTCTTTTTGCTGCATCTCTTGCCCTTGCAGCTTCAACTGCTTTTGTTATAAGTTTTTTAGCAACACCGGGATTTTCCTGTAAAAACTCAGCAAATTTTTCATTTACAAGAGATTCTACAATACCTTTAACTTCGCTGTTCCCAAGTTTTGTTTTTGTCTGACCTTCAAACTTAGGATCAATTATTTTAACACTGACAATTGCCGTCAGACCTTCACGGGTATCATCCCCTGAAATCTTACCCTGCATGTTTTTAGGAACATTATCAGATGTTGAATAAGCATTTACAGTTCTTGTTAAAGCACCTTTAAAACCGGAAAGATGGAACCCGCCTTCCCTGGTATTTATATTGTTTGCAAATGAGTATATTTTTTCCTGAAAAGTGTCATTATACTGTATTGCGACTTCTACCTGAACCTCATCTTTTTCACCTGTAATGATTATTGGTTCATGTATTGAGGTATGATTTCTGTTAAGATACTCAACAAAGGAAGCCAGGCCACCATCATAACAAAAATCATTCTTTTCATCAGTTCTTTCATCTTCGATAATAATTCTGACGCCACTGTTCAAAAAAGCAAGTTCCCTTAACCGTCTGGAAAGAATTTCAAAACTGAATTCATTATCTTCCATAATGGTGAAATCGGGTCTGAAATGAACCTTTGTTCCCTGCTTGTCAGTATCACCTACAATTTCAAGTTCACATGTCTTGTCACCTTTGGAATAATTCTGTTTGTAAATTTTTCCGTTTTGATAAATCTCAAGATCAAGATTTTCTGAAAGTGCATTTACAACAGAAATACCAACACCATGCAAGCCACCGGAAACCTTATAAGAATCACTGTCAAATTTGCCACCGGCATGAAGTTTTGTAAGAACAACCTCAGCAGCTGTTATATTTTCACTTTCATGCATTCCGGTTGGAATACCACGTCCGTTATCAATAACACTAACACTGTTATCTTTATATATTACAATACTCACGGTATCGCAATGTCCGGCCATCGCCTCATCTATACTGTTATCAACTACTTCATATACAAGATGGTGGAGGCCTTCAACGGCAACATTTCCGATATACATGGACGGTCTTAATCGAACTGCTTCAAGACCTTTCAGAACCGTTATACTGTCTTCATTATAGTTATTATTGTTTTCCATAGTCATCTTTTATTAAAGTTTCATTGGCATGATTACACTGAGAAAACTCTTGTCGTCTGTTCCCTCAATATAGCAAGGATGTTTGTTATCATTAATATTTAATAGAATATTATCTTCTTTAACAAGATTAATAGTATCTATAAAATATTTAGGATTAAAAGCCACTTCTATAGGATCACCTGAATAATCTATTTTTAGATCTTCTTTTGATTCACCTATTTCAGGATTGGTTGCATTTACCTGAAGATTTCCGGTATTAAAATTAAAAATAACACCATTATAATTTTCTGTTGATAAAATGGACATACGTTTTAAAAGCATCAAAAAGAGTCTTTTATCGATAATAATAGAGTTAGCCTCATCCTTAACAACAATTTCCTTATAATCCGGGAAATCGCCCTCTAAGAGCCCTATAATTATAGTTTCATGATTCTGCTTAACAACAAAATAATTATCTTTAATACCAATATTTATTTTCCCTTCAGAATCAAGCATTTTTGAAACTTCAGAAAGTCCTTTCTTCGGTATAATAACATTCGCATTTTCTATAAACGCATATTCTTCTGTCGTTTCATATTCAGCTTTAGATAATCGTCGGCCATCAGTTGCAACCATTCGAATAATTTTTTTATCTTCTTCAAGTACTGATTCAAAATAGACGCCGGTTATATGGGCCCTTTTTTCATCAGATGCCGGAGCTATCATGATTGTTCTTTCAATCATTTTTTTAAGTTTTTCAGAATCAATTTCTGAAAACTGCACATCTTCGATAAAAGGTATATCCGGAAAATCCTCAGGATTTAATCCTACAATATTATATTTTACATTTTCGCAGCTTATTTTTATCCATTGTTTTTCAGATTCTTCTATTTCAATATCATCATTGGGAAAATTCTGAACAATTTCAAAAAATTTTCGTGCATTTATTGTTATCTGACCAGGCTCTTTAATATCAGCCGGGTAGTTTCCTTCAAAACCGGTTTCAAGATCTGTTGCAATAAAAGATATTCCCGTGTCATTTGATTTAATTAAAATGTTTGCGGTAATAGCAAGATTGCTTTTTCTTCCGGTTATCCCCTGAACTTTAGATAAAATATCTGTAATATCGCTTTTTCTAATGGTAAATTTCATATTATGTTCCGGATAAAATTTAAAATTAATATTAAATGAATCTTCATTTAATTGATAGACTACCAATAGTAATATATTGGCAAAATTTCAATAATAAAATTAATTATTTATAATAGTATTCTCAAGAGAAATACGGTTTTTTCAGTTCTTTTTTAATCTTTAAGTATTTATATATTAGTTATTTAATAAAAATATTAATTATAATAAAGATTGTTAATAAGTATAATAACTTTTTAAGTGATTATTATTCCATTCTTTTTTGTAATATTTTGTTTATCAAAATTATAATATTTCATATTCAAAGACTTAGACTTGTTAACATTAAAAAATGCATTGTTAATAAGTCTAAAGTTATTAACAATTGATTGTAAACTTATAATAAAAATTTATTTATTAATCCAATTTTTGATTTCAGGGACAATAACTTTATCCCATTCCTCAGATATTCTTATTTTAATAAATTTATCATATACGATATCCATTAGTTCAACCGCTTTTCCAAAAAGATATACTTTTTCAAGAACAGCTCCCTCCACATCTTCTTTCTTTTCAATTTTCTCTGTTTCAGGATGTTTAAATCCGGAAAAATTGTAACTTTCACCCTTAATATTAAACGACCATATCTGTTCAATATAAATAAGCTTTATATTTAATTCAGTAACCACAGCACCTTTCTGTACAGCAAGACGGCCTTCTTCAAGTCCGGCATTGTCTCCTTTAATAGTAACTGTTTCAATAGTGTTATCATCAATAATATTTTCAAACACGATCCGGCTACCGGTTTCAAGAATAAAAGGTGTATTCGATTTATCTTCAAAAGTCTCTTTTTCTGAATCAATGGCATACCAGAGCCAGGTGAGATATTCATTTCCTAAAAATTTATATCTGTTATATGCAACGGCTATATCAAGCATCTGTTACTCCATAAAATTGGTTGGTTTTAAATTATTTATTTTATCTTTTTCTGAATCAGTAAGATTTAATTCAAAATCGGCAATTGTATACGGAAAAAGTTTGATCAGTGAAAGATTAAAGGCTTTAAGAAAAAGGCTTTCAAGTTCTTCATTTGCAGCATTTTGCGTTGAATAGAACCATAAAATTGAATTTTCATAATCCCAGATAATGTCAAAAACATTTGGTGTAGGTGGAATCCTTAAAAGAAGCATGTTTTTAACGTCGTCTTTTAATTGTGACTTTTCATTTTTTGATAAAAATTCCCGATCACCGTCAGCAAGTCGTCTGGCTTCTTCAACCATAACATGCTGTTTTAATACTTTTGTTGGAACAGATTTTTTATCGATTCTTAAAGAAAAGATAAAATATGTCCCTATTATAAAAGAGGAACCTTCAAAATCAGGTTTGTATGGTGTTTCAAAAGAAGTCCATCCCGCAGAAATATCTGAGGGCTCTTTATCAATATTATGAACTTTAAACTTTTTTAAACCCGATTCTACCCGTTCTATAGGAGAATCATCAAATTTCCCTTTAACCCTGTATCGTGTCAGGGACACTGTTGAAGCAAGAACACCCATATGAAATAACTCCGAATTATTGTTATTTATATTAATTTCAGATAGACACTAAGACAATTATGAAATATATATTTTTTTAAATATTGAAACAAGATATATTTATAAATAAAAAATAAGCGTCTAAGGAAACAACGAATGTCAGAAAAACTGGTCGAATCAATAAATCTGGATAATGGTCAAAAACTTGAAATTATCGATATTTCGAGAAATATTGCAGCTGATACATGGCTGGTTGGAATTATTTTTAAAATAAAAATAAAAATTAACAACGATTTGTCCGATTATAATAATATAAGTGATAAACTTGGCGATGACGTTATTTACGAAGTGAAGCATGAAAGAAATTTTATTTATAATAAAGTTAAAGATACCGTTTTTAGTGACGTAAAAGAATCATTTTTAAATACGAATCTAAAATATCTTTCACATAAGAATTTTGCAGAAAAGTATATTATCAAAAAGTATAATGAAGCCATAAAGTCGATATATTAATGAATAATAACAAAATATACAAAATACTGTTTATGCAAATACTTGTATTATTTTTTATAATACCAGTATCTGCTGATATTTATAGATATGTAGATGAAAAAGGGGTTATTCATTTTACAGATTCCCCAAAAAAGTCTGAATTTATACTATATTTTAGAAATTATGATGAAACAAATAATAAAAGAACTTTTTCTACAGAAATCTATAATGATATAATTTTAAAAGCGTCACGTGAAAACGGATTATCTTATTCACTTATCAAGGCACTTATCAAAGTGGAATCTGATTTTAATCCAAATGCTGTATCACGTGTCGGTGCAAAAGGATTAATGCAGTTGATGCCTGTAAATATTAAACGGTTCAAAATAAAAGATCCGTTCAATCCTTATGAAAACATTATGGGTGGATCCTTATATTTCAGACAGCTTTTAGACAGATTTAACGGCAAACTTATCCTTGCACTGGCAGCCTATAATGCTGGTCCGACAGCAGTTAAGAAATATAATTCAGTGCCACCTTACCGGGAAACAAGACGCTTTGTTAAAAGCGTTTTAAAATACAATTACAAATATAAATAAATCTATTCAGGATGGCAGTATTGCCCACCCGCAGCAGCCTGGACCGGCATGAACAGCTATTGTTGAACCTATTTCCACCATTTTAATTTCATCGATATTTTTTTTAAGTATTTCAGCCAGTGTTTCCTGCATGAATTTACATGATACTTCATCATCAACATGGGAGACCCATATTTCGTAATCATTTGGTATTTTTTTACTTATTTCGTGGGCCTTTTGAATCATCCCATTTATAGCCTGAGGTTTTCCTCTGTATTTTCCCACCGGTTTTAATTCGGCTTTGATAAGTCCGATGACCGGTTTTATGTTTAATATATTCCCAAAAACAGCTGAAAGTGTGCTTAATCGCCCACCTTTTCTCAGCCATTTCAGGTCTTCGACGGCAAAACATACGGGGGAGTTATTAACAAAGGGCTGCAGATGTTTTTCAATGGCGGTAAAAGGAATACCCCTGGAAAAAAGCTCTCTGGCTTTTTTTGCAATAAGTGCCTGTCCACCGGTAACGTTTTCAGTATCTATAAGTTTGATATTCTCTTCCTGATCGGAAAATAGAAGATTAAGTGAATTTTTTGCACTGGTGAAACACTTTGAAAATTGACTTGAGACATGAAGTGACAGCACTTTATCATAGTGTGACAGCATGTTATCAAATATATCAGCATATTCCGAAGGGGAAGGAGGTGTTGTATATACATCACATCCTTTTTTCATAAATGTTATCACATCTTTTTTGGATATATTGACCCCGTCAAGATAATCATGTCCATCCACCATAATATGAATCGGTGCATGGTGGATATCCATTTCATCTGTTAAACCTATTGGGAAATCTGCAGTGCTGTCTGCAATAATACCAATTTTTTCACTCATATACCCCCTCCTTTATTCAAAAACAGACTATAAATATTAATCGTTTTTAAATATTTTGAGTGATTTACAGAACGTCGCCCATCTATATAAACATAGTTTATGTAGAAAAACGTGTCAATATTAATAAAGTGGTAAAAAATACCTGATTAATAAAATTATTGAATTTTAGGGTGGTTTCATTAATATTAGTAACTATAAAAATTTTTTTGAAAAAAGGGGTTGTTATGAAATGTCCAAATTGTGGAAAAGAAAACAGCCAGGTAACGCATAAGTGTAAATATTGCAGCATCATTTTTTCAAAATTTAAACAAAAGAAACCGATAGAGAGAGATTATGAATACAGTGAAGAACCGGGTATTTTTTATCAACTTTTTTTTGGTGTTCCTGAAACGACAGATTCTATTATTTTGGGTGTAAGAATTATTTTTTTCACTGTATTTTTTTTGTGGGGATTGAAATTTATATTTACACCGCTTCAAACCAACTATGCGGGAGAATCGTTCTGGCACCTGATTAATCTGCCGTTCCATGAGACAGGTCATATAATTTTCAGACCATTCGGACGTTTAATGGCATCCCTTGGGGGTAGTCTTATGCAATTAATAATGCCGCTTATCTGCCTGGGTGTTTTTATAGTGAAGACAAAAGATACGTTTGCCGCAGCATTTACTTTATGGTGGTTGGGTGAAAGCTTTATGGATCTTGCACCCTATATTGATGATGCACGTGCTCTTGTAATGCCACTCGTTGGCGGGAATACAGGTCAGACGTCCCCTTACGGGTTTCACGACTGGGAATTTATTTTAACAGAAACCGGTTTGCTCCATCATGAACACACTATTGCCTGGCTTTCCCAAAAGACAGGAACAATCCTGATGATTTTATCATTTGCATGGAGTCTTTTTCTCTTATATAAAATGTATAAAAATTTAAAGACGTCTTAATTAATAAAATACCAGGAAATTATGAAATTTATTCACACGGCTGACTGGCATCTCGGCAGAATTTTATTTGGTGTTCATCTTGTCGATGATCAAAAATACATTTTAAATAAAATAGAAACGATAATAAAACAAAACGTCCCGGATTTTATAATCATTGCCGGTGATGTTTATGATAGAGCTGTTCCTCCACCCTCCGCAGTAAAATTACTTGATCAGTTTTTAAAAAATTGTATTCAAAAGTTGAATACACCAGTCATTATCATTGCCGGAAATCATGACAGCCCGGAAAGACTCGGATTTGCATCATCGCTTTTGGAAGATCAGGGGATTTATATAAAAAGTTCAGTTTTTGATGATTATTCTGTAACGACCTTTTCAGATCAAAATGGCGATGTGGATATTTTTGCTGTACCCTACGCAGAACCAGTTGTTATCCGTGAGCGGATGAATGACGAAACACTTACGGATCACAATCAGGCAATGAAAGCCATTCTGGATGAAATAAAAAACAATAAAAAAAATAAAAACAGAACAATTCTTGTATCCCATGCCTTTGTTGCCGGAGGCAATGAAACAGAATCAGAAAGACCGCTGTCTGCCGGTGGCAGCAGTTCTGTTGATATTAAGACTTATGATGGCTTTAATTATGTTGCACTTGGGCATCTTCACCGGGCACAACAGGCAGGGAAAGACTCGATCCGGTATTCCGGCAGCATTTTACCCTATTCTTTTGAAGAGGGTAAAAAAGAAAAATCCCTGACTCTGGTAACTATGGGTAAAGACGGGAAGATAGAAACAGAATTAATACCTTTAACGCCAAGACGTAAATTCAGAACAATTAAAGGTATAATGGACGATATTTTATCAGGTACAACGGAGGTCTCAGATGATTATATTCAGGTCATTCTTATGGATAAAGGTCCTGTTTTAGATGCCATGGGAAAATTACGGGCTGTATTTCCAAATATACTCCATATCGAAAGACCCTACCTGACATATGACGGCGATAATAAAATAATGAATAAAGACCATCGAAAACTTGGTGAAAATGATCTTTTTTCATTATTTTTTAAAGAGGTCACCGGAGAAGATGTGGAAACACCTGCTATGGATAAATTTAATGAAATCCTTGATAATTTTAAGAAAAACAAAAGAGAGGCCTGAAAATGAAGCCTCTTAAAATAGAAATTAGTGCTTTTGGACCCTATGCCGATAAACAGGTCATCGATTTTACACTACTTGAAAGCAGGAATTTTTTTCTAATTCACGGCCCCACGGGATCCGGTAAAACCTCAGTTTTAGATGCCATCTGTTTTGCATTATATGGTGAAACATCCGGCGGTGAACGAGAGACAAAAAATATTCGAAGTGATTATTCGTATTTATCAGAATCGACAGAGGTCACGTTTGACTTTCTTATTGGAAAAAGAAAATTTTCTATCCACAGGAGTCCAGAGCAGGAAAGACCCAAAAAAAGAGGTGAGGGCACAACAAAACAGCTTTCAAAGGCGGCTTTATGGGAGATAAAGGAAGAAGAAAAAACAGTCATTGCCGATCGCTGGAGTAAGGTAACTGAGGCAGTGAAAAGTCTTTTAGGGTTTGAAGTCGACCAGTTCAGACAGGTTGTAATCCTTCCCCAGGGGCAATTCCGTAAACTGCTGCAGGCCACATCATCAGAAAGACAGATTATTCTGGAGACACTTTTTCAGACAGGTATCTACAGAGAAATTGAAGAAGTTTTAAAAGAGGCGGCAAGAAAAATAAAGACTGAAGCAGAAGAACTTTTAAAGCGGAAATCTTTTATTTTAGAACAGGCTGATGTTGAAAATTCTGATGAGCTCGGTACAAAGCTGACAGATTATAAAGAACAGATTAAAGCTGCTTCATCTGATATTACAATAAGAAGAACAGAAGAAAAAAAAGCACGTGAGAGACTTGAAGCAGCACAAAAGGTTTTAGAAATTCTAAAAGAAAAAGAGGACTCATTTCTTAAACTTGAAAAACTGAAAACCCTTTCAGGTAATATTGAATTAAAAAAAATAACGTATAATAGAGGATTAAGTGCTGAAAAATTAAAAGATGCATATTCAAATCTTTTAAAAAGACGGGATGAAAAAAAAGAGCTGTCAGATCAGATAAAAATAGCTGAAACAGCTTTAAAAAATATAACAATTGAAAAAAACAGTGCTGAAGAACGATATACGCTTGAAAAAGAGAATACTAAAAAAACAGACGAACTTAAACGGTATTATGAAAAATTAAAAGATTTAAAAAAACAGGTTTCAGATCTTGAAGATGCAGAAAATAAATTAAAACTATCTGAAAAGAATCGAAAAGATCATATAAATAATCTGGATCGACAGAAAAAAGAAATAACAGACATAAATCAAACGATAGAAATAAAAAAAGCAGATCTGGAAAAAAAGAGCGAGAGCGGATTAAAGATAGAGTCTTTAACATTACAACTTGAAAAATTAAAAACTATTTATAATAAAACATCACAATATATTGAATTAAAAAAGAAAGGATTTGAGTCAGAAGGCGTTTATAAACAACAGCAGGCTAAAGTTGATAGCTGCGAATCTGATTTTAATAAGCTAAAAAGGCAACTTGAAACACTTGAAAATGAATGGATAACAGGTCAGGCGGCAATCCTGTCATTAAAACTTAAAAAAAATAATCCCTGTCCTGTCTGCGGTTCAAAAGACCATCCGTCCCCGGCATCTTCAACAGAAATTGTCGTCGATGAAAAAGCGTTAAAATCAAAAAGGATTGCTGTACAAAAACAGGAAAAAACAGTTGTAAGTGAAAAAGAAGAGCGGGATAAATTAAAGGATCATTATAATACCTTTAAACACCAGGCTGAAATTATAGCTGAAGATCTGGAAAATGGATCTGAAGAAGCGTTGACTGATCTTAAAGCAAAACTTAAAGAGACTGAAAAATTACTTAACAGGAGTGAAAAAGATAAAGCGCTTACAGAACAGCTGGATAAGGATATTATTGGGTTTGAAAATAAACATAAAAAATTAACCCTGTTATTAACCGAAGCCGAAGAAACAGGTCTGACTTTGGAACATGAAAAAGAGAGTAACAGGGCTGTATTTAATGAGAGAAATAAAAATATCCCGAAAAATCTTAAAACCATCGCAGCGGTCGATACCGAAATAACTCAAACCGAAAGATCTATTCATAAATATGAAAAGAATTATTTAGCAGCAGAAAAATCATTTAACGGGTTAATCCAAAAAGAGGTTGCGGCTTTAGAATCAGTGAAATCGAAAAAAGAATTAATCGGGAAAGTAACGGCTACCCTTGGCCAAACAGAAGCTGACTTTAATAAACGTCAATCAGAAGAAGGTTTTGAAAGCTATAATGATTTTAAAGAGGCGCAAATAAACGGGAATAATCTGCATCACCTTGAAAAAGAAATTACAGATTATAAGAATACCCTTGTATCGGCTGAAGACCGTTTTAAAAGGGCAGATATATCTGCAAAAGAGTGTAAAACACCGGATATTGAAAGTATAAAAAATGCGTTAAAAGATATTAGTGCTGATATTGAAGAAAAGCAGAAAACACAAAACAGTTTTATATTTCTTGAAAATCAGCTTAGGGATCTGAAAAATAAATTGAATGAGGTTATAAAAACGTCTGGTTCTCTGGATAAGGAATATCAGTTAACCGGATTGATTTCTGATGTGGCCAATGGAAAAAATGCCCATGGAATGACCTTCCAGCGCTATGTCCTTGCGAGTTTACTTGAAGATGTCCTGTTTGCTGCGGGAAAACATCTTACATTTATGAGCAGGGGCAGATTTGATCTGATTCGTTCAAAACAGAGAACCGATATGCGGACATCAGGCGGGCTCGATCTTCTTGTTACAGATGCTTATACAGGTACAACCCGTCCTGTTAATACACTTTCCGGTGGTGAAAGTTTTCTTGCTTCATTATCTCTGGCACTGGGACTGGCCGATATCGTGCAATCCTATTCAGGCGGTATCAGACTTGATACAATATTTATAGATGAAGGATTCGGCAGTCTTGATCCTGAAACACTGGATCTGGCTTTCAAAGCATTTGCTGATCTTCAGAATACGGGCCGTCTTATAGGTATTATATCCCATGTACCTGAGTTGAAAGAGAGGATACAGACCCGGCTTGAAGTTGTACCTGGAAAAAGGGGGAGTATAGCAAAATTTGTGTTATAAATGAATATGTTATTATCATTAACCCTAAACAATAACAGTGGACATTAAACAGAAAAATGCCTGAACTGATCGGACAAATTGAAAAAATAACCTATTCGAATGATGAAAATGGTTTTACGATTGCCAAAGTAAGACTGGAAGACTCGTCATCTCTTGTCACAGTTGTTGGTAACCTTTTATCCCCGCCTGCGGGAATATCTATGAAGATGTCAGGCGAATGGAATACCCATCCCCAGTTTGGGAGACAGTTTAAAGTCAGTGAATTCAGAACGATTAATCCGGTAACAGAGATAGGTATAAGAAAATATCTGGGATCGGGGCTGATAGAGGGCCTTGGTAAGAAAATGGCAGGCCGGATTGTTAAAAAATTTGGCATAAAAACCCTTGAAATTATAGAAAATGAAACAGACAGACTTTCAGAAGTAGAGGGTATTGGTAAAAAACGGATTTTAATGATTAAAGAGGCCTGGAGTGACCAGCGGGATATCCGTGATGTAATGGTTTTTCTTCAGTCATACGGTGTCAGTACCGGGTTTGCCACCAAAATATACAAAAAGTATCAGGGGCGTTCTATAGAGACAGTAAAGGAAAACCCATATTGCCTTGCAACGGATATCGTCGGTATAGGTTTTAAAAAAGCTGATATTATAGCTGCAAATATCGGATTTGCAAAAGACTCGCCATTTAGGGTTTGTGCCGGGATTCTCTTTTGCCTGAAATCATTTAATGATGATGGACATATATATTCGCCTTATAGCACACTGATATCACAATGTATGGGCTTGCTGGATGTTGATGTTGATAAAATTTCCGAAGGTATCAGGGTGCTTTCAATTGAAAAGAAAATTATTATTGAAGAACTTGGAAAACATAACGACGTGTTGGAAAAGGACAATATTGCGGTCTATTCTGCACCCTATTTTTTTTGTGAAAGGGGAGTGGCAAAATCCCTCCAATCTCTGATAAACGGCATAAAACCAGATAAACAGACAGATATTGAAAAAGAGATTGATCTGATTCAGGAACGCTATTCGATTACCCTTGCTCAAAAACAGATAGAGGCTGTTGCAACAGCACTTCAGGCCAAGGCTATGGTAATAACCGGCGGTCCGGGAACCGGCAAAACAACCATTATTAATGCAATCCTGAAAATATTTTCAAAAAAAAACAAGCGGATACGTCTGACAGCACCAACCGGAAGAGCTGCAAAAAGAATGAGTGAGACAACCGGTTTTGAAGCGAAAACAATTCACAGGCTACTAGAGTTCAGTTTTAAAAAGGGTGGGTTCCAGAGAAATGATGAAAATCAGCTGAATTGTGATGTTCTGGTCGTTGATGAAGCATCGATGATAGATATAAACCTGATGTTTCATCTATTGAAAGCCGTCCCTGACTCGTCTGTTCTTATCCTTGTTGGTGATGTGAATCAGCTTCCATCAGTAGGCGCAGGTAATGTGCTGAATGATATTATAGCTTCGGGTGCACTGCCTGTAGTGGTATTAAAAGAAATTTTCCGCCAGGCCAAAGAGAGTATGATTGTTGTTAATGCCCATAAAATTAATGAGGGTTATTTACCAAAGACAGGAAATTTTAATGCCGGTGATGATTTTTATTTTATTGAAAAGAAAACACCTGAAACAGTTGTTGAAACAATAATAGAGCTTGTTAAAAACAGAATTCCGCGTCGTTTTAATTATGATGCAGATGATATTCAGATTTTAACACCGATGCACAAAGGTTTGCCCGGTAGTGAACATTTAAATCAAATCCTCCAGGAACAGATAAATACCAGTAATAATTACCTCCAGCGGGGTGACAGGAAATTTAAGCTGAACGACAAGGTTATGCAGATCAGGAATAATTATGATAAAGATGTTTTTAATGGTGATATTGGTAAAATAAAGTCAATCGACCCGGAAAACAAAGAAGTCATCGTAAAATTTGATCATAAGGAAGTTGCCTACACCTATGCCGATCTGGATGAAATAACCCTGGCATACGCTATTTCTGTCCATAAATCTCAGGGGTCAGAATATCCGGTTGTTATTATGCCTGTTACAACCCAGCACTATATTCTATTGCAGAGGAATCTTATATATACAGGCGTTACCCGTGGAAAAGAACTGGTGGTTCTTGTCGGGACAAATAAAGCACTGATGATGGGAATAAAAAATAATAAAACAGCAAAAAGATATTCATATCTCAGGTACAGGTTAAATTTTTAATCGATTTATGATTGCAAACACCGGTTAAAAACAACTTGACTAAGGATTATTGCTTTGTTAATCAGATAGTTTATACATTTATTAATAATATTAAGTGTTTTAAGGTAAAATTGAATAAAAAAACAAGGGGATAAGATACGTTGAATCCATTTGATATAGCCATTATAGTTGTTATTGCATTTTGCCTGATACGAGGCGCCTTCAGAGGAATTATTAAAGAAGCCTCTTCAATAGTTGGCGTTATTGCAGGGGTTTGGGCAGCATATTCATACTATGTACCTTTTTCAAGGGTTATAGAAAAAGTGGGGCAGATTTTTCCAAACCCGTCTTATGTCGATATAATCAGTTTTCTTTTTATTTTTGTTTTTGTTTTTGCTGCTGTCAGTGCCCTTGGTATTCTTATAAAATATCTGATGAAAATTGTTTTTCTTTCATGGGTTGATAAGGTCTGCGGTGCTGGTTTTGGTCTTGTAAAGGGCTTTATGATCGTCTCTGTACTCCTAATGATTCTGACAGCTTTCCTTGATCCCGGAACACCTATCGTAAAGAATTCAATTCTAAGTCCTTATGTCTCTACTGCATCTGAGACCATGGCTCGTTTTGCATCTAAGGATATGCGCCATAAATTCAGTTCAAAAATGGACGTGGCGAAAAAATCATGGAAAGAAAAAGCCGGTAAAATGGTTAATAAAAAGGTGACTGAAGAAGCTGTAAAAACAATTAAGGAAAAAGCTGAAAAAGTTAAGTAACCTCCATCCACGTTAGTGGATGGTCAAAATGTCTTGTTTCCAATTCAGAAATAAGAATTTTTTCGCAAGGTCAAGCAACACTGAATTTTGACGCAGAGATTGCGGAAAAAGGCTATTTATGGATGAAAACTAAGTAACCTCTCTATAAAGGCTCATGGTACAAAGTGTCAGGTATCTCCAGAACCGGTAATCCGGATGTATTGTCTATTCTCGATTTAATCAGAAAACTACGAAGTGAAAACGGTTGTCCCTGGGATAAAAAACAGACCCCTGAGACAATGGTTACCTGTCTGCTGAATGAGGCATATGAGCTTCAGGAAGCTATTATATCCGAACGTCCGGAAGATATTCTTGATGAAGCAGGTGATGTTCTGTTCCAGCTTATGTTTATCATTCTCCTATATATTGAAAAGAATGATTTCAGCCTTGAAGCGGTAATCGCGAATAATCTAAAAAAAATGGTCAACCGTCATCCTCATGTATTTGGTGATGAAAAGGCGGAAACAGTTGAAAAGGTTTTAGAAAACTGGGAAAAAATAAAATTATCAGAAAAAGATGAATCGTATAGATCTGTTATTGATTCCGTCCCTTCCGGAATGCCTTCCCTTTCAAGGGCCTATCTTATTTCTGAAAAAGTTGGCCAGGTCGGTTTTGACTGGGATAATATGAAAGGTGTTCTTGAAAAAGTCACAGAAGAATGGGCAGAGTTAAATGAAGCGTTTCAGGAAAAAGATAAAAAAAACATCGCCCTTGAATTTGGTGACCTTCTTTTTACGCTGACAAATGTTGCACGGTTTGCAGGTATTCATCCTGAAACAGCCCTTTCCATGTCAGTTAATAAATTTGAAAAACGGTATAAATACATGGAAAAGGTTCTTTTTGACAGAGGTAAGGATCTGGTATCAATATCGAGACAGGAAATCGATGTGCTTTGGGAAAAAGCAAAAAAAGATACTAAACAGAGCTGATATTTGATAGTATGTTTCGATTATTTAATGAAAAAACGGAATAAGAATTATGATTGCAATTATTGATTATGAAGCCGGAAACCTGACAAGTGTCGCCCGGGCCATCTCCTATATCGGTTATGAGAATATTGTAACCTCTGATTTGAAAACCATATCAGAGGCTGACAGCGTTATATTTCCAGGTGTTGGATCGGCAGGGTCAGCTATGGAAAGTCTTAAAAGATTTGGCCTTGATTCGCTGCTGAAGGATCTTTTTGATTCAGGTAAACCGATAATGGGAATATGTCTGGGAACACAGATTATCCTGAAACACAGTGAAGAACAGAATACTGACTGTGTTGGTCTTGTTGACGGAAATGTCCCTCTGTTTAATGCCGATATGAAAGACAACAACGGATCGCTTTTAAAGATTCCGCATATGGGCTGGAACCATGTGAATTTACGAGAGGAACACCCTGTTTTAAAGGGTCTTTCCAAAGAAGATGAATTCTATTTTGTTCACAGTTATTATCCGCAACCTGTAAGCGAAGACTTTATTATTGGCACAACTTTTTATGGTGTCGAATTTGCCTCAATTATCGGATATAAAAACCTTATAGCAACTCAGTTTCACCCGGAAAAAAGTGGTGAAGCCGGATTGAATATTCTTAAAAACTTTTGTGAGTGGACCCCATGCTAAGTAAGCGAATAATACCCTGTCTTGACGTTCGTGAAGGAAAGACAACAAAAGGCATTAAATTTCAGAATAATGTTGATATCGGTGATCCGGTTGAAATGGCTAAAATTTATTATGAAACCGGTGCAGATGAAATCGTTTTTTATGATATTACAGCCTCTCATGAGAAAAGAAATATCATGATTGATGTTGTACGACGCGTTGCCGAAACCATATTTATCCCCTTTTCAGTTGGAGGTGGTATCAGAACTGTTGAGGATATGCGGGATGTTCTGCTCGCGGGTGCTGAAAAAATCAGCGTTAATTCTGCTGCGGTTAAGAATCCTGAAATAATCAGTCAGGGTGCTGATGCGTTTGGAAGCCAGTGTGTTGTGCTTGGTATGGATGTTAAACATGTCGGTAAAAGTGAATCGATCCCGTCAGGATATGAAATCGTTATTAACGGTGGCAGAAAACATATGGGGATTGATGCGCTGGAATGGGCAATCAGAGGTCAGGAACTTGGGGCCGGTGAAATATGTCTGAATTCTATAGACGCGGACGGTATGCGAAGTGGTTATGAGTTGACACTTACAGCACTGATATCTGAAAACGTGAAAATTCCGGTAATTGCCTCAGGTGGTGCCGGTGATCCGGTTCATCTGGAAGATGTTTTAAAGGAAGGTAAAGCCGATGCAGCCTTAATTGCATCCATGGTTCACTATGGTGACTATACCGTTCCCGAAATCAAAGACTATCTGACCTCTAAAGATGTTAAAGTCAGAAAGAACTGGTAAATATAGGAAGGGTGCCCACGTAGGGGTACCCCTACGTGGGCACCCTTTTTTAAATTAACGATAATCATATCTATAATCAGGTCTACCTAAACATAATCCCCTCTCATAAACCGTATATATTCTGTATTGGCAGACACCGCACTTTCATCTGCAATTCTTTTCAACTCCGGGTTTTCGTTTCCACTTTTGGAAGCCTCAAGGGATAGTTTATCTGCTTTAGTTTTAATATCACTGATTAATGGCTCAATTTCCCGTAAAGAGATATCCGGATTGCTCAGTTTTTTGCCATAACTGTCAAGACTGTTTAGAAGTTGCTCGGTTTGACTGCCCAGTTTTGATTCGGCTGGTTCGACTGTATTGAAACGGATTGCATTTATTTCACCCAACGACGGAGTTGAAGCTACTTTATCCGGTTCCTGGGTACCCGAAGATAAAGCCTCATTGAAAGCCTGTTTAAAAAGGTCATTCCTGGCAACAGTCGGTTTATTGATATTTTGCTGCTGCAGGTGTCCCAGTTTTTCCGGTATATCTTTTATTCCTGTCATTTTAACCTCCAGGAGACAATTTAATAAAATCGGCAATTTTTTCCGGGTAAAGCGGATTCTAAACTGCTAATCCGGCAGGTAGCAGGAAAATATTACCACATTTCCGGGTTTTTTAACAACCTGAATATAAATCTTGCAAAGAATACACCAGTTTATCTAAAGTTAGAAAAAAAATTTAAGAAGTGGGGGAAGGGGATAATTTGTACAGGGTGGTTTTTAGTAACAGATAAGCCATTTATGAATTAAATATGATATACAAAAAAACGGGCGTAATAAACCCGTTATTTTAAATTAAAAAGTAAAAAAAGAAATTATAACCAGGTGTTATACAAGTTCATCGATATTTGAACCGACCATTTTATCGGCTATTTTATCTGAATCGATTTTGTATGTTCCGGCATCTACATCTTTTTTAAGATCCTGAACAGCCTCTTCACGTATTTCAGGTGTGGCTTCCACGGCATTTTTGGCTATCTGGATATCTCTTGCATTTGCAGATAGGCTGACTCTGTCTTCAACAGCTTTTGGCGCTTCTGCTTTTGGCGCTTCTGCTTT
>JQIA01000375.1_pt1 | contig 22136 bp, 17 predicted proteins | sample 811431 | NCBI WGS metagenome assembly JQIA01 (sample SAMN02998118, study PRJNA258478) | marine sediment metagenome | biome: marine; feature: seafloor; material: sediment; isolation source: oil-polluted sediment collected from 3 locations (0.5 km, 0.7 km and 0.9 km)... | place: USA: Gulf of Mexico ...
AAAGTGTTTTTATTTATTCTAGCTCATAGTTTCCAAAGAGTTATTTAAGTTTATTGGTAGCAACTTGGGTTAGCTTATAGCATTTCTCAATTGACTATAATACATCTATATGAATTAAATATATTGAAGTTCATTAAGAATTAAGCATTCATAATTAAGAATTGCTATATTATTTTTTCTTTAAAAGAATTTCACCTGATATTTCACAACAGAGGATTTTAAAAAATGGCGAATTTAACTAAAAAAGCACTAGTAGGTGCAACGTTATTAGCAACTAGTTCAGTTTGGGGAAAAAATGGACCGATATCTGACTGCACTGGTGACAGTGGTCAAGGCATTGCTTCTGGTTGTAAAGACCAACCAGGAGTTAATTACTTAGTATTGGACCAAATGCCTGGAGCGAATACCAGAATTTGTGCTAGTAATTCAGATGCTGCTACTAAAAGTGGTGCTAGCATATTGCCTAATCGTTTAACTGTTGCTGTTGATCCGTTTGAAGATGCTTATATAGAATTAATTTTTGGAGTATCTGATATAGTTGCAGATGATGAAGCCCATGTTTTATTTTTAGTTTATAGTCCTAAATTATCTCCTAGCCCTCAAATTCCTACATCTAGATCAAAGCATAAATTAAAACTGGACTTATCTGCATTAGAAACACTAGCTGTTTATGATGTACCTGCATTACCATTAAAAGCTCAACCTAATACTCGTTTAGGACAGTCTAATCCAGCCCCAACTTCCAAAATTTCTTTTAAAGTTAATTTGGACACTGCAACTTTACCTACTTTTATGCGAGAAGGAAGTGATGTAATCTTTTTACAAGCAGCTTTATTAAAGGCAGATAGGTATGCAGAAGGAGACTTTTCTGGCATGATTATGTCTGAGGTTGATCGAATTCAATTTGTTAAAGAATGTCCAACTGGAACTTCTTATTGTGAAATGGATGATAATGGTACTCTGACCACAGTGTTGCATGATGATGATGGTGGTAATATGACTAAAACTTCCAGAATGAAGCAAGCTGTTGATATTGAGGTAACTAGTAGTGATGTAGTTGATGTTGAAGTTACACCAGATCAAAATACTACTAAAACTAAGAATTAATTTATAAAACTATGATCCTTGCCAACGAAGGCCGTTCATTACGGCTTCGCCAAACTATTCCTGATGATGCTCCTACATTATTGCGTGCTTATGAGGATGAATCGTTTATCACTCTCTATCGTTCTAATAATGCTAGACAAACTGAAGAACAATTACGCAAAGTTTTAGAAAAACGCCAACAATATCTACCAACTCAATTTGGTTATTTGGAATTTATGCTTGAGCATAAACAGTATGGAGCTATTGGGGTTGCTGCTCTTGGTGATTATTCTCCTCTTCATCAACGAGCTGAATATTTGGTAGGTTTGTTTGAAGAACAACGGCGTTATGTTGGCCACGGCGTAGAAGCTACTTTATTAATCCTTGATCTGGCTTTTAATACTTATAGATTGAATAAAGTTTATTCGTATGTATATGGTTATAATGAGTTTTCTCAAAAAAATATGTTAAATTTTGGATTTAAGCATGAAGGAACTTTGGAAGAACATCATTTTTCTATTAAGAAAGATAAATTTATTGATTTGAATGTTAATGGCATGACATTGAGACAATTTCGTGCTAATGAAAAGCTAAAAAAACTATCTTTGCGTTTAGTTGGGAGAGATATTACTCAACCAATTCAGGTAATCAAAATTCCGGTAGATAATAAATTATCATCTGATGATGGCAAAAAATTCTTAGAAGGCTTAAGAGCTATGGCAGATTATGAATCGTGACTAAATTCCCGTTATTTTCTCCATCATTCTGAGCTAGGAGTAATGACATTAAATTAAGAAAATAATTCTTGTCATTCCCGTGAAAACGGGAATCTAAAATTTTTGATAGTGGGCTTGAACTGTTAAATGTTAGATAAAATGCAGGATGATTTCACAGTACTCAAAAATTAAGCAAAACGTTGGATTATAGCAGTTATCGATTAGAGGGAAATGATAAAAACTTAGGCTCAAATTCATAGTTGAAATACCCGCAATTGATAATATTTTTCCAGCATTTTTTTAACTTTTGGGTGTTGTTCTGCTATGCTATCCAAATGTTGACGCGATAATTCTAAAATATGGCAAGCGGAAAGAGTGATAACAGTTGCTGAACGTGGTTTCCCCGTCAGTAAAGACATTTCGCCAAAAAATTGCCCTGCTCCTAATGTGGCAAGAATATGTGGTTTACCATCTAAGCCTTGATAGCGCACTTGTACTTCGCCGCGTTGAATAATAAATAAAGAATTGCCAAGTTCGCCTTGTTTGATAACTTTTGTGTGAGTAGATAGATTATGCGGAACCATCTGAGTAAGGACTGTTTCTAATTCATGGCGTTGGAGGGACTCTAATAATGGAATAGCAGATTTTTCCCGTGCGTCATAAAATAATCTGGAAGACAATTTAAGGCTGCTATCACTTTGATTATTTTGATTACTTTGGTTTTTTATCCAAGTTGTCCAACCAAGCCGAGCTTGTCCATTATTTGATAATTGGGTTGCCGGGATTTCCGCTCCTTTAAGCAACAGATTGATCTCAAAATCTAATTCGGCCCCTAAAAAAAAGCGGGTTAATTCACACAGTGGCAGAAATCCTAACCCTGTAGGTAAGAATTTTAAAAGCTGTTTGAAATCCAATGGCCCGATAAGTAAGGCTATTTTGCCTTGCAGATCCCATACACGAGTGCCTATGGTTGTGGTTTGTCCCAATGCTTGATTTTGGCCATTGACCCCAATGCGCGTATAGTCGTCCTCAAGTAAATACTGCCATTGTCCAATAAAAGGTTCGACCCCAATCGGCGTTTGAAAATAATCACTCAATAAATTCTCTAAAGAACTTATCGAACGTGATTCATGCACAAATAAGCCACTGTAAAACAATAAAGAATGATCATCTAATTGCATCCGTTGTTGTAAACCGGGGGTACCTAATCCTAATAACGCAAATAAATGTTGAGCAAACTGGCTTTCCCACGGTTTATGAACTTCTAAGCCAATGCGATGCTGTTTACGAACATTATAAAACAGCGATACCAATCGATGGTTAAATAGGTCCAAAAAATCTCGTAAAGCGGTGTCACTATGCCAAACTCGCTCTATAATAAGCTCAGTGTAAGGCGGTGGCAAAGGCCCATGAGCACCGGCTAATCCCATAAAATTAACATCCATCGTGAGCGGCTGCCCAGCCTCGGTGGGAAGAGAAATGTGTTCCACATCACTGGCTGGAAAAGCATTACTAACGGTGGAACGAAATTGCACTGGTTCATTTCCAGATGAGTTACTGTTTGCTATCGTTGCCAATTGTTCTAAGAATTCATCATCCGAATAAATATCTTCAGGTACTGGCTCACTGATTAATTTTTCAAGTAGCTTTACTGCTTGGTGAAATTCAAAGCGATAACCTTCTTCAAACAATTGTTCAGCTATAGTAGGACTTTGTGTCCGGCGCGGGGTGGCCATTTTTTCCAAATCTCTTCTTGCGATTGTTCTTTAATAATAAGCTGGGTAAAAGAATTAGCAGTGACGTACAGAGCAAAAAATCGTTCTAACACACTGCCCAATAAAAATGGACTGCTGCCCACATACAAGCTTCGATCAAATTCTAAGGTTATCTCAAAACCCCGTACAAAACCCCGCCAAACTTCATCTCCAGCTAATCGACGTACTATCTGCCGTACACTCATGGTGCGAATGCCAGTAATTTGCCGTTCAATGGATTTATCATTAGCAAAGTTGTATAAATGTAGAATTTCTCGTAGTGCTGGTAAATTATTTTTGTTTTCAGTAAATGATAAATGATTAAGCGAAAGATGGGAAATTAGCCTCCACACCGTTTCCCCACCTAGAAGCGGTTCTATTTGACCAGTTGGACGTTTTAGGCAATAAATCCGTTCAATGGGTGCGGTTTCTTCAATTTGTAATTCGGCCCCTACTGGAATTTGATCAGCTAAATACCGATTAGTACATAGCGTGTGGGCAAATACCGTTTGTAAAGGTGGCAAGTGGGGAGTAAATTCAGTATCCAAGAAAGTTAACAACATATCGGTACCCATTGCATCTGGACGTTGGGTTGGTATCCGCCGGACATACCAAAAGGCTGAATTTTGTTGCTGACTAAAATCGTGTTTAAAAGAAAAAAATGGCTGTACATCTGTACTACTATCTTTGGTATCGGATGTAGCCGACACTTTAGTTATGGAATGAATCTCAGTAAAGCGTTCCAAACGAACATCTGGCACCAGTCGATACTCACTTTGGCGATGATGTAAGCGTATCGGTTCCGAAACTTTAGAAAACAAATTAATGATAGGCGTACATCCCAATTTAAATGAATCTTGATCAATATCTAAATTTTTGGTTGGACGCACATCAAACAAAAATAATACCTCAAATTCACGTTGCTCTGCTTGAATGATTAGATGTTCAAGTTGTCCAATTTCAAAAAATAAAAATTTATCCGCAAAGGTAAAATACTCTTGTAATAAACGATAAGCTGGATGGGCATGGCGTGGGTAGGGCAAAACTTCTTCGTCAAAACCTATTGGAACAAGAGCTTCTTTGCCAAGAATCACTGGGGATTCGTAACCGGGAGATAATAAGACAATGCGTAAAGTATGTCCAAACATTATTTCATACAATGGAGCACATTCTAAATATGATTCATGGATATAGACACGTAATTGTTTGAGATTAAGTTCTGCAAGGGAAGCTTCTCCAACACAAGAAAAACGCAGTCGCAATAAACTGGCAACTTCTGGTGCTGTATCAAGAAAACTGTAGCGAGTTGGCGATTCAAAATCTGCATAAGTAATTTCTAAGGGCCATAACATTACCGGATAACAAGTGCGAAAATTACAGGTCGCACCATCAGCCGTTTGGGTAAACAGAGATGTATTTTTAGGGATAAGATGCCCGGCGGTTAATTGCTGTTCCGGATCAACCTCAAATTGAGTTATAGTCAACGATGGCACCGGATGTAAATAGTGCGGATAAAGAATATCCAATAGTGCCGTAGTAAAAATCGGTAACTCTTTTTCAATCTGGAGTTGAACTCGCCCAGTGAGAAAAGCAACCGCTTCGATTAAACGTTCTATATGTGGATCTGGGCATTCTTCCTCATTAAGTTCGAGGCGAGCCGCAATTTTTGGATAATTTTTAGCAAATTTAGCACCTCTTTTGCGTAAAGATTGTAGTTCTTGTACATAGTAGTGCAAAAGCTGGTCTTGTTCATTAGCTGCCAAGGACTTTTACCCTCCCACCTTTTTTGGTGTCAATTATAATAGGAAAAGATACTGGTTGGTTGATGTCATCTATAATTAATCTAGCATCCAATCTGACTTGTAGCTCTCGATGACTACCGCATAAAAGGGTGACAGTCACATGACTTTCTTGTAATCGTGGTTCATAAATACCAATAGTCTGTTCTATATGTTGGGCAAGCCGCCGAAAATCTTCCTGATTATGGGTGAAGAAGGTGCCAAAATCCATCACTCCATAATCAATAACACTGCGTTGCCGTTGTTTTAATTCAGCTTCAGGCACTGGACAACGAGTATTAAATAGCCATTCCAAGTCACGACGCAGCGAAGCGTATAATGCTTTTGGTGTTTGAGCACGTAAAGGCCGAATTTCTGCTTGGGGGAATTTGGGTGTTAAGTCAACTAGACGATCCAATAAAGAGGCTCTTATATATGTTTCTCTGCGTTTATGACTCATTTAATGAAATCCTTGGATCAGGATATGGGTAAATAGTTTCTTGGTTGAGTTGAGTTTGGATCATTTTGGTCTCCTATTGTACTAACAGTGTTTTGTTGGTTAAATGTGTCTAAATTTCTAATTCAGGAAATAGAGCTATGTGTTTATTGATAGTAATTTTTCAATAGGTAGAATGAGTAATCATTGTTCCCGTCAATGCTATGTAAGTTTAAGGATTTTTGTAAAATTGTCATGCCCACGAAAGTGGGTATCCAGAGATACTAGATTCCCGTTTTCACGGGAATGACAGGGGATTTTTCCTTAACTTAAAGGGCATTTATTGTTCGTGTGCTGTAGATTTAGTTCCTAAGCTTTGTTTTATTGCGATTAAGTTAAGGTAATATTTAATATTAATCATAAAGTTAAATTGCGGAGCGAGGAAGCGTTTTAAGTATAGCATATAAAATTGAAGAAGGCTTGGTTGAAACGAGGAAATATTTATTAGGGATGTATTTTTGAGGAACGAAAGGTTTAGGTTAATTAGTAACAGGGTCTGATTTAATCTAGCTTGAATCTTCTTCAGCCGTGCGGTGCGTTGGCAGCTACGATAAGTTAGTCTTATAAATGAGGATATAATAATTGCCGAAATTCTCAGGCAGACCAGGCAGGTTTTCAAAACCTGCCAGGTCTTTACGTGTCATATTTTATTGAGTTTCCATTCCTCAGTTTATCTCGGTTACCAATTAGCTGTATTTAGTAGTTAAAAATTAAAATTAAACGGATCGAATAGGTGGTAACTGTCTCCTTTATTTTTGAGGACTAGCTGTAGGTTGGAGTGAGCAGGCGAACTCCAACATTTAATATGGTAAATCAGAATTTGAAATATATAAGAGAATGCAAAGAGGAATTTGGCAAAGACGTTATTGTGAAAATTTGATCATGGATGAAGAAGATGTCATTAGGCACATTGAATATATTCATTACAAAGCGGCGAAACTATGTTATGTTTTGAAACCAATTGATTGGCCATTTTCGAGTATTCATCGTGATATTCATGCGGGTATCGTTTCACCAAATTGGGGCAACTATATCCTTCATTTTTTAATAAATCTGGATAAGAAGAGTTGGAGTTCGCAAGCTCACTCCAACCTACGTGCTCTCCAGCCCGCAACAAGAGCCCAAAAAAGACTGCCCCAGAACTAATCTAGCGAGCCTAGAATAACATGAGCTACCCTGTTCGAATCAATTAGGACCACAGAGGTAATTAACGTCCCCGTATAAGCTAAAACCTCATTGTTACCGCCCATGAAAAGAGGGTTCACATATGATGGATATGTTCCTGCCTGTCTATCATTCACGTATTGAACAATATTTTCCTTAGTTCTTCCAATAATTACCCCCTGTATGTGAAACTGGTAGTAAGCACCATGCCCGAATCCCTGAGAAATACCCACATTAGTACCACATGGGACGAAATGACTGTCTAGATTCGGAGTCCCTAATGCCGTTTCGTGACCTACCCTCTTGATTATCTCCAAATTTATCTGGTCTGCGTTCATAGTTGCCAATGGCGGCACGTTATAGCCGCAGACAACATCTTTACCACTCCTTAGCACGGAGCAAGGGTACTGCTGGATCCGGTTTCTGACTATTTGTTCATAGTCCTGGTTTAGATTAAGCGATTGAGTCATGTATCTACCGCGAATGACAGTTGTGTTTTGTGGAATGAAAGCCTCGATGCAAGCCTTCTCCCAAGGTTCAGTCGTCCCTCTAAAAAGTGTCAAGTCATACATAATAGTTCTCGATTAAATGCACGTAACTAGGAAATTGAGCACCAAAGAAGTCGCTAAGATAAAGAAAAAGGACACGGAGTCCCGGCCCATTTGGAAAAAAGTTTTTATCCTCATTTACAATACCATAACAAATCATACAATTATATCCTATGTTTATTTAATATATTCAATTGAATTCCTACACTTATAGCCGCGTAGCCGTGTAGGGTCGGTGCAATGAAATGAAACCGACCAAACATAAATCTAATCAATAATTTATTGAATTTTTATATCATATATGGTCGGTAACGCTTTGCTCCACCGACCATTGTATAATAGACCCATGATTAAAAATTAAGAGAAAAAGATTGCGATAAAGTGTAGGTTGGAGGCCGTCCGACCATGAAGCCATAGAGCTTGTACGTAGATTGATCCCCGACTTATTCACCAAAACCGAAGAGGATCCTAGGCATAAAGCCTGTATTTGCAAGGAAGGTAGGTGATTATTTACCAAGGTCGGAGACCTACATAATATCTTAATATAATTACTCTTTTAATGCAACCATGGAACTATATATGACAAAACAAACATAGGTTGGAACAGATGTTGGTGAAACTGAATTAGTGGTAGTCATTAAACGTAATGGCAAACCCGGTAAAGCTAAGAGCTTTAGTAATACTCCCGAAGGCCGCAATGCGTTGATAAAGTATTTAAATCCTATAAAAGGTAAGATTAAAAGAGGTCTTGAAACCACTGGTACTTATCACTTTGATTTGGCTGTAGAATTAAGTAATACCCAAAATATCAAAGTAATGGTTATGAATCCTAAAGCAGTTAAAAACTTTGCGATGGCACTATTACAAGGTAATAAAACTGATGCGATTGATGCTCAATTGTTGGTCGACATTGCTAGCATGTTGGACTTCAAAGAGCAGCACGTAGGTTGGAGTGGGCTAGCGAACTCCAACATTATACACACAAGTGGTCTTGTTTAATTCATTATCTCACGACCCCACTCCTAAAACGTTATCGTGTCAAACTTGATTGTAAAAATTAAGATATCAAATGTTGGAGTTAGCAAACTCGCACCAACCTACATGCTCCTATTCCACTAACAACGCTTTATTAGCTAAATGCGTCAAAATTTCTTGTAAGAATTCTTGTAACATATCAGGAGTTACTGCTTCTGGACCTACTGGTTGTCCATCTTTATTCGCAACGACTATCCCCCGTGCAGTTAAATCACCTAAAATTTCAAGCAAAGCAGCTTTATCATGCTGGCCATCCAACGCTGGAATAATATCTTTGAACAATGGTGGATAGCGCAACTGCTCACCACGAAGATTACTCACCGTATCATTCCCTTGTTCAATTTGAGCTAAGGCTAAATCACTAACTTTAGGAGTTTCGCTGATTGCGGTGACACATTGAGGTGGATATATCGTTGCTTCTATCACACCACCTAAATAACATTTTAGTAAGACTTCTGCTAAAGTATCTTCTAAAATTGTCGGATTCTCCGGTATTTTATAAGTCCCCTGAGAAGCAGTGCTTAATTGCAAAGTTGCCTGTATAACTAACTCTTTAAATTCAATTGCTTGCGGCCATTGTTGATATAAATAAACTAAAGCCGATTTAACTATTGGAGTACTTTCATCGACTCCACCAATTCCAGGTTGTTCAAATTTAAATGATTGATTGGAAACGATATTTACCACCTTGTCAACTGGTTTTAATTGCGATGCCAAATAAAATTGTTTCATCGCAGCCGGATAAATTTTTCGCTGCAATTGCAGATTTTGATGACATATTAAACTATGGCGAAAACTCCGATTAGTTAAAAAATCATTATACTGTTCACGGTGAACTACGGTTAAGGTCTGCAACTTGGCGGTGATTTCTGAGGTTAAATCATCGCTAAACATAGTTTGTATATGAGCATCCCCCAAATATTGTAAAGCATGTTGTTTTATACTGCTTACAAACTCATGAAAATAAATAGGTTTATTATATTTTTCTAAAAAATCATGATATAAATAGGACTCAGGTTGCTGCTGTAAAATTTTAAATTCTTTCTGCACAAAAACACTATACAGATCTTTTTTTTCTTTGGTTGCTTCACCCAAAAAATGTACTAGAGCTTGTATCTGTTCAACTTGGGTGGGAATATCGTCGAATTGCTGGACATGATAGAGCATCATATCGCGAATAGTACTACGCATATTCCAACCCGGACGGGTGTTAAAACTGATATAAGCAACTCCATTAGGAGATAGATTTTGTTGACAAATTTCCAACATTTTTGCTTGAATTGTATCCGATACCCATGAAAAAATACCATGCGCAATAATGTAGTCAAACTGGCCCCAATCTGCATCAATAGTTAAAATGTCTTTATGCTGTAAAGTGACATTGGGTAAATTTAATTGGGATAATAAAGCTTGACCTTGTTCAATTTGCTTGCTGGAAGAATCAATGCCAAGACATTGGGCTTGAGGTAAGGCATAACCCATAGCTAAAATATTGGTTCCATTGGCACAGCCAAGTTCTAATATACGGCTATTTTGCACTGGGGGTGGAGTCATGCCAAACAGAGTTGCAATAGTTGCTAAACGGTTGGGTTGGGAATAAGGATAAGCTGCTGTACAATCGTAAGGCAATTCGTCGTAAGTGTTTGAGTCCATACAAATTTATTTCTCATAGAAGAGACGGAATCATTCCAAAACCCGAAACAAAAATTTCCAGCATTGGCGAAGGTATTGATAGAATTTTCAGAAAAATAATATTCAGATAAACCAAGTTTCTTTTCAGTAAAATGATTTATCTGAAAAACCATATTTAAACTTTTTTGGGGCCGAAGTTAGGCAACCATATTTTTAGCCAAATCGTGACTAATGATTACTGGACTACCAGCTTTACCAGTGTCAGACACAACTGGGGTAAATTTATACTCACATTTGGTGTAATTGAGAGTAACATTTTCTATCGGCAGTTCATCACCCCCACCAGAGATACTGTAATGAGACAAAATAATATCTTCCAGTGTGATTTGCAAGTACATGGTAGATGCCCCGGGGTCAGTAGCACCACTGGAACGGTAACATTGAAAAACTGCTGTTTTCATTTGGGCACCAGTCCAACAGGTTTTCAGAATATCGTCTGAGGCGTTATCAAAAAACTTTGTGAAAGACAGGTCAGAATGATTAGCACGCGAAGTTGCTTGTTGATCGGAGCTTTTAGTTGCAGCAGTAGTGGGTTGAGAAAAACCATGGCTCCACGAAACAACTTCAATTTTTTTCTCATGCTTGGTAGCTGTGCTATTTCCTTCAAATTTCTTACCGTCTTCACCAGTAATTTCTAAATAGACATTAGATGACATAAGATAACCTTTATTAGTTGTTAATTATTATTCATTGGGAACTTAAAAAAGCCGACTGTCATAGATGTTTCAGAAAAATAAATCCACAAATTCAAATGTAGAGACAAGGCATGCCTTGTCTCAGTTTCTTTTTCGTAAAAATATTAGGCTTCTTATACAAAACGTTACTTACATTGATAATTAATTTCACAAAACCCGTTAGGAAACAGAAAATTTAACCGGCTGGTTTTGGAAGTTCAGCCACCAAACGTATGGAAGCTGTTAATCCTTCCAATTGGAAATGTGGGCGTAAAAAAACGATGGCGTTGTAATGGCCGGGCTTACCTGCAATGGGGGTTACATCTATCCGAGCCTCACGTAAGGGATATTTTGCCTTAAGTTCCAAACCTGCGTCATCTCTAGCAACTATATAATTGCTAATCCATCGATTCAAATAAGCTTCAATCTCGGAACCGGACACAAACGAGCCAATTTTATCACGCATGATCACTTTGATATAGTGAGCAAAACGAGAAGCAGCTAGTATGTAAGGTAAAATTGCTGACAAACTGGCGTTGGAATTGGCAGCATCGGTATCATACACCTTGGGTTTATTGGTGGTATGACCACCAAAAAATGCTGCATAGTCAGTTCCTTTGCAGTGACAGAGAGTAATAAAACCAAGTTCATTTAGCTCATTTTCACGTCTATCCGTGATGGCAATTTCAGTCGGACACTTCAAGGCAACATCACCTTCATCGGTTTTAAACGTGTGAGTAGGCAAACCTTCCACCAAACCACCGCCTTCAACTCCACGAATCGCGCCACACCATTTATACAGATTAAAAGCATTGGTAATACGTTGAGTTAGCGCATAGGCAGAATTAGCCCACAGATATTTAGAATGGTCTTTACCATTCACATCCTCCACAAACACAAACTCTTCCACTGGCACCGTATCCGGACCATAAGCATTGCGAATTAAAATCCGCGGTAAAGTAAGTGCCACATAACGAGAATCTTCTGAGGCACGGAACGAACGCCACTTTATCAGTTCAGTGCTTTCAAACTGCTTGGCTAAATCACGCGGATTACCTAGTTCAGTGAAACTGTTCATATCAAATAACTTGGGACTGGCTGCTGTAATAAATGGTGCGTGTGCCGCTGCTGCCACATTTGACATTTTTTCCAAAAAACCAACATCTTGCGGATGCCGCCCAAATTCATAATCACCCATTAACAAGCTATACGGATTCCCACCAAAAGTACCATATTCTTCTTCATACAGCTTTTTGAATAATTGGCTTTGGTCAAACTCCATCGCTTTATCCAAGTCCTTTTGGAGGTCTTTACGGGTGGCGTTCAACAAACGTATTTTTAACGACGAACTACAGTTAGTGTTTTTTACCAGATAATGCAGTCCTCGCCATGAACCTTCCAGCTTTTGAAAATCCGGCGCGTGCATAATCTCACTCACCTGTTTACTGAGCAACTCGTCAATCTGGGCAATACGGCTATTAATCATAGCTACTGTATCACTACTTACGGTCATATTGCCATCTAGCAGTTGTTCAGCCAGTTCACCGACAATATCTTTAGCACGGGCAACTTGACTTTCATCTTTTGCCATTTTGCCATCTTGGACAATTTTATCTAACAAACTTAAATCTTCAGTAGAAACTGCTTCTCCCTTCTCAGAAGGTGATCCGGCTTCTACTTGCGTTTCTTCAGCCATAACTACGTACTCTTAATTGGTCGTATCAAAAATGAAATATATAACCTCCCAAAAGGTTATTTGGTAATATACTAACCCTCTGCTGGTTGAGGAGATTCCTCGCCTTCAGCTGCTTGTTCACTTTCTGGCTGAGCTTCATCAGTTTTCGCTAAGTCCTTTATTTCCTGCAATTCCTGTGTATTACTAACGATATCTTGGAGCAAGCTATCCAAGTCATCATTACCATCTAGTTTAGCAATTAAATCAACCAAACGTTGCCGCACTTCGTAAAGTTTGCGCAATGAATCAACTTGTTGAACGACGCTACTGGGATGAAAATCTTCCATTTCTTTGAAGTTCAATACAACCCCAAGTTTGCTATCATCGTCAACTAACTTGTTATCCACCCGAAAAGCCAAGCGTGGACTAATTGATGCAAGTACTTCGTCGAAATTATCACCGTCAATTTCGACAAATTTGCGTTCCTTCATAGGAGGTAGTGGTTCTTCTGGTTTACCAGATAAATCACTCATAACGCCGACCACAAACGGCAACTCTTTCATCTGAATCGCATCGCCAATTTCTACATCATAAGTAATCTGGACCCGTGGTGGGCGAACCCGGGACAAGACATGCTGGGTGCTTTCTGCCATATATATTACTCCTAAGTATTATCCGACATTTGATATATTGTTAATTCTAACAGGTTTTTTGAATAACTAAAAATATTTTTATCAATTAAATAATTTTTATCTCGTTGCTATTCTCCAGTATAGTTAGCCAGTTTTAAGACCTGCTAGATCTAGGCTGAAACTTATCTGGACATATATAGCATTTCTCAATTTACTATAATCTATCTATATGAATTGAATAATTAATATTTATATTGAAGTTCATTAAGAATTAAGCATTTATAATTGATACATATAGCGTAAAAATGGTAAGATATACTCTATACACGGAGTATAAGTTAGACTTTTTTCTTGTTCCCACGCTCCAGCGTCAATGCCATTAAGTTAAGGAACAAATCCTTGTCATTCCCGTGAAAACGGGAATCTAGAATCTTTGGATACCCACTTTCGTGGGTATGACAATTTGAATATAAATTCTTAACTTAATGGCAGTGACGCAGCTAGCAAATCTCTGTAAATTCGGGACGATATTCTAATTGATTCGACAAGATTTTTTTACCGATATACCAACGTAGTGTCAAAAACTTATTCCTTATCAAACTTAATCCCAAGCAAATGATAGATAGTCCGTAAATCATTTTCATTGCCAACCAATTCCATCAGCAACTCAGTCAAAGACATATTGCCCCAACCAATCGCCCGTCGAACTAAATAAGGTGTTGGACTGTGGGGTTCCGTTTGCATTAAATAATCAGCTGCTTCCGCTAACCGTCGGTAAGCTTCTTGACGATTACGTACCAGTGGTAAATGATTAACAGTTCCTGAAGCTGTACCATCAATTTCGCCATCTTCCCCTGCATCGGTCTCCTCAGTTTCTACTTCTTCAGTCGGTTTTTGTTGAACTATTACATTGACAACATAATGAATATTCTCCAAAGTATCCCGAAATCTACCCAAACTTGGTGCTTGTTTGCCACAACTTTCATTTAGCAACTTATTAAGTACATCAATTAGTTCAATAGATTCATGTAAATCATCTGTAACCGTAACATAAAAAGACCTTGGAGTCAGAGTTACACTAGTTAGAAATTTGGTTTGGGTTGGTTTACTTTCCGCTTCCGCAGCTTGTTTTTCTTGGACCGACTTATTTTCCAATAACCAAGCATTTTCACGATCAAAAAATGAATAAGACAGAATGTCATCAGTCGCTGGGGATGTGATAGGAGTATAACCTAGTTGGATACTCAACTTTTCATTTAACCACACCAACGGAGAAATACGCAGTTCCATATCCCCATTTTCTTCCAATGGCGGATATAAATCATCCCAAAAATTCTCACATAAATGAATGATTAACTGCAAACCAGCTTTTAAGCCAACATATCCATGCTGATGAAGTAAAGCTTCGGTAAACCACACTGCTAGTTGCAAATCTTTACTGCGAAAACTCAATGCTTCAATACATAAAAGACGGACTTTATTCCAATCTGCTTTTTTTAATTTATGTTGCCAATCACCCTGTGGTAAAGAAGGATCATCATAGCGGCGGGCTTCTCGGATATTATCATAAGCCCCCTCATAAGCTAATGATTCCCCAGTAGGAGACTCTTGTGATATAGGCCCTTGCATGGCCTCCCATTCATCCTTGGTAATTGAGAGCAAAGTTAAATATTCGTTCAATATGGACATAGTTTAATGGCGAATGATTAATTAGGTAGTGGCACATTACTGCGCCAACGTTGGGGCAAAAACTGGAAATTTAGGTACAACAAGCCGTTCTTTTTTATTTGGAAAAGTTAGAGTAAAACGTATAAATACAATTGCTTGCGATGTATCTTCAAATAATTCACGATATTTTTCTTGATAAGGAATAGTAGCCGCCGCTGGTTTTGAATAGTTTTCCGATAAGTCCGGAGTTGCTTGTACTACTACTGTTTCTGAAAACGGATGGCTTGGATCTAAATAACTACGTATTTGCTTACCATCTGCTGGTGGATTGGTTTTAGTCGAAGTGGTCGATTGAGAACTTATGCTATCATTGTCTACATTGGGAAAACGGTTAGAAGCTAATAACTGTTTAACCGGAATAACAAATTTTAACGAATGCGGTTGCAAATCAACTAACTTAGTAAAATCATTCGCAGCAGCACGTTGCCGTTGTATCATTTCCAATAATGCCCATTTACTCTTATATTCAAATATCGCTATATCATCATTGCCGGCCAGAGTCATCACTGGTTTAGATGTGATGCCATCCCAGTAAGGGCGAAATGGTGAATTACGTGCCCAGCGTAAAGAAACTTGCAGTGCATCTCCCCATTTCCAAAGGCCTTTTTCAATAGTAGTACTATTCTGTTGGCCAGACATTTCAACCCCCAAATTAATAATTTGATTAGCACCAATCTCATGTTTTTGATTGACTCGAAAATCTACCACAAATTCATAAAGTGGTTTTTGCAAGGGTATAGTCTCTTTAATCAGAGTTTCTAAGAAAATTTTGACCTTTTGAATGTTGTATAAAAAATTGATAATTTTATCCTGACTTCCTACATAAGTCTGACTATTCAACAGAGCATCAATTAATTTTTGACCACCATACATCTCATAAATACCAAAGAAATATTGAATAGTTTCTGGCTCCGCTTCCTCAAAAAAGCTTTCACTTGTCAAGATAGCAAAAGGAAAACGCCCAGCAAGATTTTGGTTAAAGAAATCTTGAATCACACTATAGTTTTGATAAATTTGTATATCAGCTAAGTATTGACATTGTGATGCTAACAAACGTTGGAGACTGGCACGTTTTTGTAAAAAATAATCACTACCAGTTCGAACCTTTTTGGTGTAAGTCTTATCAAAACAATTAGTTAAATTGACTTTATCCAGTTCAAGTAAAATAAATGTTTCTAAACTAGTGACCGAATTGGTTGTTTTTTTCTGCTCATATTTGACCAGTGATGCGAGGATACGTTGCCATTTATATACAACTCCTAGTCTTTGGCCAGTGTATATCTGTTTATTTCCCAAAAAATTTAGCAATGGTTTTGCATAAGTGTTAGCAAGGAATTGCACCCTATTGCGCTGTAATTCAAGATAATATTTTGCTTCATCTTGGTCATTGAGTGCAAAAGCAGCTTGTAACAACGGCTTTTTGTTATCCCAATTCGCAAAAGTGTCATCAAACGGTGTATAAAGACTATCTTGCATCAGCAAACTATCAACTTGTATCAATAGCTTCTTTGCTTGACTTATGCCTAACTTTCGGATAGTTTGAATCACTGATGCCGCTGCCGGATTTTTTAAGTCTTTAAATACACTGATATTCTGCTCTAACAATGGTGTTGCTGTGCTAAAATTTTGCACTTGGGTTGGCAACGTTTCCTCTAAACCACCTACTCCGGATAATTGATATTCAATTCTTTGTGCTTTAGCTACTAAATTAACCATATTGTCATAAAGATACCGCCCTCCAATATCACGTAGTATCGGTTGTAAATATGGATTCATCTTCGCCACTTTATCTTCCATATACTGTTGATACGATTTAGCCAAAGACAAAGCTTTTTCAAGTGGCTGCGTTTGCCAAACCAGTTGTTTATGAGATGGTATTATAGTTCGGAGTTGCCGGGAATTAGTTTTAGCCATAAAGTCCAAAGCCACAAACTGTTCTAAAATCGTTTTAAGTTCAAGCAGTTTTGGCGATATACCTAACGGAATCGGTGTAATAGTAGCTAATTTGGGTACCAAGCTAGGATTTATCTTTTTAGGAACGGTTTCAGTTTTTATTAAAATTGGCCCAGTCAAACGACTCTTAAAAGTACGCAATTTTAGCCTAAACTGGTTTAAGCGTTTTTCAGTACTCTGCTTTAATTCATCACTTAATATTGGGCCTAATAAAGGAGTTGTAGCCATAGTTAAGAACATATTCTCAACAGTTGGCGGCATTAATTTAGAATTGGTGAGCCAGTTCCATTCTAGTTTTTCCAAATACTGCTCCAAGCTAAGTATGCTCGTTTGTAATCCCTTTATTTGCTTATCTAATTCATCAGGGGCACGTTCATTTTCTAGGTTTTGTAGAGTTAGAGTTAAAGATTGAACTTCTTTAAGTAAATTATTTTTTGCAAGACTTTTATCAAGCCATTGGTTAACTAGACGAGAAATTTTAGTATGGGCATCTTGGGTATAGTCGTTTAAATTAAACTTTGGTTCTTGAGTTTGTGTCAAAGCTTCTTGCACAAGATGCGCATATGAATAATAATCTCCCGATAACTGGATACCAAACAAATAATTGGTTAACTGCCCCAAATGCTTGATGTCACTTTTTTGTAGATTATTGTAATTATCAACTTGCTTCTGTAATAGTTTGAGGTCCGCCATCATCTGCTTAATCTGAGTCAATTCAGGATGGCTAACCAACGAATGATTTCCGCTACTAAAAAAAATATCACTTGGATTAATTATACTTTTAGTTTTATCCTTCAAACCATGATAGAACGAGTTTATAATAAAAGCATCATAGCCTAACACCAAAGTATGAATAATCTGGTCATTTACCTCACTAAATTTTGAAGTGGGCAAAAATAGAGAAGAAAAGTTATCACTATTCATCTCAGCCATGCCCTTTATTAAGCGGTCAGCACTGTTGGTTTTGAGTTCATTCAATTCAAGTGGATCTTTTATATGCAGACGCACTGAATCCAGATTAGTCAAATTTTTTTGAATTTCTTCCAAAACCGGTACCAAAGTCTCTTTTTCCAACGTCAATTGTTGGTACGCCCATCTTTGTCCCAATATCCACACGATAGCTGTAACCACGATAAATATTTGGAGACCCAATAATTTACGTTGTTGCCACCGCAAAATCTTAGACACTGGAAAAGCAACCGCAGATTCAGGAAAAATCTTATCTCTAAACAAATGATGCAAAAATAAAATTTGTTGCTCTTGCGGTTTTTCTTCAAGCTGTGGTTCAAATGCTAACTGATCAGACGATTCCAGTTCCGATTGGGACAAAACTAACTGATCGGCCATCGCATTCCCACAAAAATAAATACCCCGCAAAAAAAATGATTCGTGATAGACGCTGGATTTAAACAAAGTATCCATATAAAACTTTAACTGTCTAAAAACTTTGCGAAATTGATGCGGAAACAATAAAAATTCGTCACGATTTGGAATATCGTTAAACACGGTGACGAGTTCAAGTTGTAAATCATTTATTTCTTGATAAATTTTTTGAAACGCTTCATCAAGCAAGGTTGATTTGTGGACGGTTTCTAAAGAGTAAGGATTGGACCAACCTAAAATATTGTGGCGCAATTGCTCCGGTAAAACTGCACAAAAACTGGTAAATCCTTTCAATTTATCAGTTTGGGTAATCAGAATATAAATCGGCAGCCGCAGTCCTAATTCTTTTTGAGCTTGCCATAGTTTTTGATAGAGATAATCGGCTTTTTTAATTAAATTATCTGGGGATTTATCCAACAAATCACCACAAGGAATTGTAAGAATAATTCCATCTAATGGCCGCCGCGGACGATAATGGCGTAACATTTTGAGCAAAGTACGCCAACCTTTTTCGTCAGACAGAGGCAAAGGTTTTTCACTCGTAATAACCGTGCTTCTTTCAGTCGCATTTATTTGATCTAAATGCAATACATATTTGCTTGAAACATCAAAAATAATACCCTTATCAAATAACCAAGCATCACATCCCAATTCCGATGTAGTTGGCATCCCCAAAGGTAAATTCAATTGGGTCTGACTCAGTAAGGTGGTTTTCCCTACTCCAGTTTCACCGATCATCATTACCCACGGTACTTGATAAAGATAATCACGTCCAGCAACTTGGGTACGTAATTGTTTGAGTAGTTTCCGAAAAAAAATTTTTAACGGCTGAACGATAGGTTGAGTATCTAGCGAAGCGGTTGTTTGCTTTTTGGGAACTTGACTAGTTTTAGCCGGGCGAGTTGGTGGCGGTTTAAGCACAGGGCGTTTAGTGGGCCAAAAACGGGTAAACAGTTTATAGATTATAGTAACCGCAATTAATATACCCAACAATACCCAAACCCATCTTGGGATAACTAAGGGCAAATAACGCAGCACACTTAAAATTTCATTTATTATTTCCATGTTCACGCAAAGTTTTGGTTGTGGTTTCCTTTAATTCATCGCTCACGGATTCCCATAATAGCATCGAACTAAACAAGAGTCCAAGTATTAGTAAAATAGCTGCTATATACCATTTGTAGAGAGCCGGCAACCACCGTCGTCGTTCACGGCTCACATCCAAAGTGAATCCATAAGCATCCAGACATAAACGCTTGTTTGCATCATGATGGAGATAATCATAAAGTTCACTTGGGTCACGTTGGGTGATAAAAAAGAAAAGTTGGTACCGATAACTTTGCAATTGCCCCCCATCGTCCACACCTCGATACTGACCTTGAAACCCCAAACTCAGGACAATCAGATAAAGTCTGGCTAATTCTAAGACCATTGGATCGCGGTTTTTTAATAATTTTTCTAAATTTTCAAATAGTCGTTGCCCAGCTGCTTGCGAGTTAAACATTTTAACTTCAAGCAATTGGTTTTGCTGCCAAGTTTCTTTACCATCCCAATCAAGCAAGTGCAAAAAAAATTCGTCGGCAAAAGCTACCATTAAATATTGAGCTTCCCGATACAACCGTGCTCCATGTTCACCACCGCGTTGAGCCGCATCTATGCTTTGGCGTTCTAATAAATTGGTCAAGGTTTGTTGAATAGGCTTATGTTGCTCAGTCGAATTGGGCACAGCTATTCCAGATGGAATTTGTTGCTTAATAGCCAGTAATTCCCGATGAAATTCATGGAAATAACTGTAGAGCAAAGATTCACGGCGATCAGTAGAATATAGCATATTTAATATAATTTTGACTTAGCCCGCAGATTTGGGGTTCCCACGCTGGCACACCAGACTATTAGGAACTAGATGTTTCAACTTTTACAAAAAACACGAGTTCAGCTGGACGATGGATATTGTCTTGTTCGTTAAAAATATGGAGTACTTCATCTGGGTCGATAAACTCATTATCAACCTCAATACGAAAGAGAATTATACCACGTGGTGCGATTAAATCTAAATCATCATCTTTTTCAATGTGCTTTCTTTGTACTCCTAGAATGCGCCGTTCAACCATAGAGCCAATATAGCTCTCGGAACCAATCACACTGGCTTCTACCCACTTGATTAAGTCAGTTGCGGAACTTTTGGCTGGTATCCTAGCACCAACTATAAAGTAACGTTCGTACCAACTGGCTTCTGGTTTTAGGGTAAAGTGATATTCCTGATAATGGAAAAATATTACCAAATAATTTTCATGGATAGCATCTAAACTTTCATGGATAAAAGTACAAACTGGTGAAAATGTGCACAGTAAATCATTATGATTATAAGCAGCGAACACCGGAGGCACTTTGGTATGATTGCAAGTTGCAATGCTACCGGCCAAAGCACACAGACTTAAATATAAAGAATAGGGATGACTAACATTGGTAAACAACACTGCTTCAAGTTGCGGTAACGATGAAACTAAGCCTTGGAGGATATTTTGGGTTTCAAATAATAATGGTTTATCAATATGAATCGCCGGTGCTGGTGAGTTTAATCGTTCAGCTAAAAACGCAGCTTTTTCCCGGATTCGAGAGATAATGGATGTCACCATATCACCCAATGGCGAACGCGAGTTTACGAACAATGTGGGCGGGATAAAATTTGTTAAGGCCAACGCTTCGTTTTTATAGGTTATCTGGCCAATCGGAAAAAAAGCGAATTGACTGCTTGCTGGTTCTTCCCCAATAGTTAATCTAAGGCGAGGTTTGATACGCGGAAGGCTTAACTGGTTTTCCCCGGTGTTAATGTCAGTTACCGATTTACCTTCTACCGATTGATAGCGGGTATTGCTCAAAAATGCTGAGTTATGCCGAAATACACTGAGATGCACTATGGCGTTTTGGTTGCGGATATTTTCCAATTGATTAGATAAATCTAAGCTCAATTCATCACTATCTTCTGCGGCATTAAAGAAGACTATCAAACCATCTGGCATGATGGCATCTAAAGCGAGGATACAGAATTTTCCATCAAGTAGTAACACTGGGTCCAGTTTCAGGGTACGTATTCCCCAAGAAAATGGTGCTACGGTTTGCATGACATAACGCAACAATTGGTCATGGCGCAATGACAGTTGTTGGAAATGTTGTGGTGCTAATAGCATACCTTCATGCCATTGAATGGCATCGACGATTTCAGCAGATTCTTTTAATCCAGTCATTTATTTTATGGTAATGATTGCGTGAACACCTAGTTTTAACAATTTGATAATTGAAGTAATCTGATTATAACTTGTCATTATCTAAAAATGCAACCAGGGCCACCGCATTAAAATTATTCTGTAAACATAGGTTTATAAGTCTAACCTTTGCTACATCTAACTTTACACATACATATGAATTTAATTATATGCATATAAAATACATCAAGATAATTCTATTGTAAAAAATAATAGTTTTGTAATTAGTTAGTATCAGTAGCTTTATGTTTTTATATGATTTTTAATGCGGTGGTCCTGAAATGCAACCCGCTTTTTTCATTATTTTAAAATTGAGATTATTGACATGGTATCACTTAAAGCAGAACTTCAATAGCAGTTCGATTTCATCATCCAACGAGATGAGACAGTCTGTGCCGCTATTTGGGAATTAAGATAATTAGACTTGCTGAAAATATGAACCATGAAAATAAATAAAAATTGGTTTCGGGAAATCCGTAATTAAGTTTTCACTACCGTACACTTTATAAAAATCATTAAAATTCAGACAATTATTTGGTAAGTAAAAATTAAAATTAGG
>JQIA01000376.1_pt1 | contig 22090 bp, 17 predicted proteins | sample 811431 | NCBI WGS metagenome assembly JQIA01 (sample SAMN02998118, study PRJNA258478) | marine sediment metagenome | biome: marine; feature: seafloor; material: sediment; isolation source: oil-polluted sediment collected from 3 locations (0.5 km, 0.7 km and 0.9 km)... | place: USA: Gulf of Mexico ...
AATTTATATGAAAAAAAATTTGAATGATATTGTATCACCTAACTTTTATAGGTAGCAACTTGGGTTAAAATACTGTAATAAGCTCCTTCCCATGAAGACAATTGTGAATTTTTTATTTTTTCAGCCATTTTAAAATGTTTTGATGCAGATTTTAAGCTTCCTTGCCTGTGTAAAATTGTAGCAAGTGTAACGTGGCTTATTATTTGTTCAAAGGTATCTTCTGCATTTTTTGCGTAGATAATATATTCCAGTGCATTTTTTCTTGCTTCATCTAGTTTACCAATAAACATCAATAAAAAAGTAAGGTTTCTAGTAGATAAAGCTGCTTCTTTCCAATCTTCTAATTCGTTAAATAGTTTTATGGCTGTCTGTCTTGGTTCTACAGCTTCTACTAATCGTCCCAGAGATACTAAATAAAATGAACCATATGCCAATAATAACCCTTGTTCTACTTCTGACAAAGCACTACTAATAGTCTTTTTCCAATTTTCAGGAAAAAATGGAGTAATAGCTGTTAAATCTTGAGCATATCCACCAAGTTTTTTAGTACTGTAATGTTCGTCATCTCTTTCAATACGTTTCCTATATATATCAAACGCTTTTTGATATTCTCCCGCCAAACAACCATGTACCACTGCCCGATACAAAGGCTCCAATTCCTCCAAAGTATCTGGTTGTTGTTTCTCTGGCACGGTTTGAAAATACTCAAATAATACTAAATGAGTTTGCTTCCATATCGATGGATTATGCTCCTGAATTTGTTTGCCAAAATAACTGCGTATCAACGGATGCGTGTCATAACTTTCCTCACCAAAATCACCTTTTTTCTCCAACAACAAACCCATTTTTCGCAAATGTGCCAACATCTTCTTCCACTGCATTGTTGACAACTTAACCAACGGTTCCGCAACTTCTGCCTTTACAAACAAAGCTTCCATTGCCACCTTGTCCATAGGACGATCAAACAAACCCAACAAATTCAAAAACCGCCGTTCTGGTGCATAACTAGCCCATTGCTCCTCATAAAAATTCATCACCCGTTCTGCATGATGCCCAGCCACCACATTTTCACTCTCCTCCAAAATCGGCAATCGCTCATGCTGATTCACATCCCCATCAAAATACTCCACCAACAAATTTCCCAACAAAACCAAAGCCAATGCATGACCACCATAAGCCTCAACAGCCATTACAAACTCATGCGGCAATCCCTCAACTTGCAAAGACTTCAACAACATAATTCCATCAGCTGTACTAAATCTAAGTAAATCAACTGACTGATAACTCAAACATTTATCTAACTCCACTAATGATTGCCGTGAACTAACCACCACCAAAGAATTTTCTCCTAAACCATGTCTTTCCACATCCCGTAACAAAGCATACAAACCATTATCCTTCAACCGCCCACCATCAATTACCGTCCTATTTTGCAACGGTTCTACTCCATCCAAAATTAACAAAGAAGACTGCTCCCGCACCAACTCCGCCAATCGCCGTCCTTTCTCTATGTCATCCTTTATCGGCTGAGCTTGCAAATCATGGCCAAAAAATGGTAAAGCCTTTTCAAAAAATTGAGTTGAAGAAGTTTGCGTATCATGCGTACCTTGACTATAAAACTACCAACCAAATACCCGTTTTACACCATTATAATTTTCCAAACCAGTCAACCACGCATCCACCAACGCCGACTTACCAATACCACCAACCGCAATAATTCCAATAATATGCGTATTTGAACTATTAAAAGCAGTATCTATTTTCGCAAGCTCCTCAGTTCGTCCAACTAGTTCAGTTGAAGGATTAGGCAAATGATAAATATCAAATTTTTGGTCACTAGATTTGGATGACTTTTCAATACTAGATTTAATCTTCTCTAAATAATCGTCCCAAATTTTAGCAACTTCAATTTCAATCGACCATTTATCAAACAAAGCTTCAAATCGAACTGCCAATCCAGCATTTTTCATCACATCTTCTTTAAAAACTTTTATCACCATTCCAATAACACGCTGTGAATCATAATGATAAACTAATCCTCCGCTCTGCCCCATACCTTGAATTGCTTCGGTAATTTCAATTTTACCATCACCAATCAAACGTGATATTTTTCCTGAATAAGCCCCAATTTCATTAATCCATTCAATATAAGCAGCTGGATAACCCACAGAAACAATTTCCAGTGCTGTAAGTTCTTCCTTAATCAATCCCAAAGGAACATAATATTGCGGTTGATAAGCAATTTTCAAAATAGCAATATCGCTACTTTCTACTGATTTATCTATTTCAAGTTGAGCTGGAAATATTTGTTCAGCATAAGAAACGGTCAATTCTGAAAGAGGCTTATTTACTATTTCTTCAATACAATGCCACGCTGTTAAAATATAACCATCTTTGCTAATGAAAAAACCAGTGCCTTTAAAACCAGAAGTAGTCAAAATTTTAACAGTCGCTGACTTCAACCTATCTTGAATAGCTTTATTCAGATTCTTGTCCATTATTTTCTATCTCCTTTGAACAGACACATAGTTTATCCAAATATTTCTCCTCATACAAAATAATAGCCGTGGTAAGAGAATTAACTGGCATTGGTAAAACTATAGATAATACATCCGCAATTACAGCGATAAATTTTTCCCGATCCTGCTTATATTCAGTTTTTTTCTCACAATAACACCAATCTCCACAAACTTTCTGCCGCAAAATATCCTCAATACTGGCATAAAATTTAGCAAATAATTTCTTAATACCATCAGTAGAAGGAATTGCTCTAACTTGTTCAGTAAATTGATTAGGCTCAGAAGTTTGGCCATAATCCATATACCAATCTTGATATAATTTATCAGAGTCAATTAAATATTGTTGAATATCCATAATTTTTACCTTGTGAATTATTAGTGCTTATGAGTTTTAGTATACTATTATTTTTTTGTGCAGTATATTTTCTTTAATTTATTTCGTGTAAAGAGCCTTGATTTCCTTTTAAATTCAATACAATAGTTATCATCATTTTAATTCTAATAATTTCAATATCATTACTGTAATCTCATTTCCATCAATGCCATTAAGTTAAAGAGCAACCATAAAGGATTGCCCCTACATAAAATATTGGTTCGGGTAATCCATCGTGGTTACCCTAATTCTTAACTTATAGCATTTTTCGATTGGATGAACTACAGAAATATTAATTAAATATTTGATATTTATTTTGAATTTAATTAAGAATTAAGCATTCATAATTAAGAATTGCTATATAGCGTTTACCGTTTACATAAGGTACAAAGTTTCGGGAAATACGCTAAGCTCCATTCCAGAAATAACTTAAAAATGTACTCCAGTAAATCGGAAAACGCTATAGTATCCATAACTCTTTTAGATAAATTTTAATGCGGTCGCCATGAAGTAAAATGTTTAATATTTAAACTTTTTATTTATAAAACTAATACCAATATTGTTAAATAATCCATAAAGAGGAATAGAAGTGTTTATTTTACGTATTATCCTAATAATGTTTTATTAACTGCCTGTACTAAGGAAGTTCCTAGTAAACCACCACTTAAAATTGGCATTGATTCTTGGTTTTGTGCATGATCGCTAAAGAAAATAAATTGTTTGAAAAATATGGTGTAGAAGTAGATTTGATGTTAAAACCATCTTTAAATGAAGTAGATCAAATATATCGAAAAAGACAGTTAGATGGATTATTTAGTGTATTGCCTAATATTCTTATTCTAAATACAGAAGGACTTCCAACTCAAATTGTTTATATTGCAGATTATTCTGACACTGGAGATGTAATTTTTGGTCAACCTGAATTAACTAGTTTGCAAGATTTAAGAAGGAAAACAGTTGCATTTGAAGGTATTAATACTTTTTCTCACTTATTTGTAGTTAAATTATTAGAACATGCAGGTATTAAAGAAGGGGAATTTAAAGGAGTCAACTTATCAATTCCTGAAATTTTGACAGCATTAGAAAGTGGTGAAGTGGATGCTGGACATATTTTTGGACCAACTCAAATTCAGGCTACTAATAAAGGCTATAAAATATTAGCTAAAGCTGGTGATATGCCCGGTATTATTACTGATGTATTAGCTTTTAAAACTACGGTAATTAAGAAGCGTTCTAAAGAAATTCAGGGTATTGTAAATGCCATGTCAGAAGCTAGAGATTTCTTATATAATCAACCTGATGAAGCATTATCAATTATGGCAAAAGCTACTAATATGTCAGTAATAGAAATGGAAACTGGAATTAAAGGTATATATCATCCTGATTTATCAGAACAAATTTCTGCTTTAAAAGTTGATGGTACTTTATTTGATGTTGGTCAGCAAGTAACTAATTTTTACTTTGAAAAAGGTCAATTGCCCCGATTGCCAAATTTAAAAAATATTATTAATGGTAAGTTTGTGCAAGCTGCTCAGTAAATATATTTTGGAGTCCAAATTTTAATTGCAAGATAAATCTTGGACTCCATTATTAATACCATAGTCACTTAAAAATTATAAAATATGAAATATGAAATTTTCCACTAAATTAACTTTGCTATATTTAATATTTACGTTAGGAATTATGATTCCTATATTCTCGTTTTTATTTTATTCTGGATATCAAGTAACTGAAAAACAAATAAAAGAACGTTTGCAAGAACGAGCCGCTCATTTTATGGATAAGATAGATCGAATGTTATTTGAACGATCTGCTGATATTCAAGTATTAGCTAGTGATTCTGTATTTAATAATCCTAATAGTAGTCAACTAGATTTAACTAAACGTTTATTAACCTATCGTAATGCCTATAAAGTTTATATGTCTATCTCATTTTTTGATGCCGATAGGATAAAGATTGCTGATACTACTGGTTTATATATTGGTAAAAAGGTTCATGATTCTCGTTGGGTACAAAATGTATTTGAAAAAGGTACAATTAGTATTGGTTCTGATATTCATTTTGAGGATGAATTACAAAGAGTTATATTATTTATTGCAGCACCAGTACTAAATGATACTGGCCAAATAATTGGAGCAGTAGTAGCACATATGCCTTTAGAAAGGATTTATATCTTAGACCATTTTACTGATCAAGATGAAAGTATTATGATTGATTTGATTGATAAAAATGGTTTATTGCTATATTCCAATAATAGTAGCGAATTGTTACATAAAGTTATTGCCATCGACTCATTAGAACAATTATCTAATGATAATCAAGAATTTTATACAATAGCTAAAGAAAAAGGATTTTTGGATTTTGCTGGTAACCAATGGACTTTAATTGCACATTATGCTACTCATGATGCTTTTAATATTATTACAACTCTACGCAATCAAGCATTTGCATGGGTAACATGTTTGTTATTTATTGGCATTATAAGTTTAATTTTCTTTGCAAATAAGATTATCCAACCCATTATTGATTTAAAAGATGCCGCAATAAAGTTTGGCCAAGGTGATTTTTCAACAAGAGTATCAATTTCTGCACATAGTGATGAAATCAGTGAACTAGGAATAGTTTTTAATCAAGTAGCTGATATGTTAGCAGAACAAGTGGATGAGTTGAAAACAACTAATGAAGCTTTGTGTGAAAGTCAAGAACGCTTTGATTTAGCATTGCGTGGATCTAGTGATGGTTTATGGGATTGGAATTTAAAAACTAACGAAGTATATTACTCACCTCGTTGGAAAGAGATGTTAGGATATGCTGACTATGAAATTAGTAATCACCTTGACGAATTTGGTAAATTGTTACATCCAGATGATAAGCAACTTACTTTTGATAAAATAAATGCTTATTTTGACAAGAAAATAGCCAAATATGAATTTTATTTTCGGATGCAGCATGAAAAAGGCTATTATGTTTGGATCTTGTCCCGGGCTTTTGCGATATGGGATGAACAAGGTAAAGCAATTCGAGCTGTTGGTACTCATGTTGATATGACCGAACAGAAAGAAGCAGAAGTTAGATTAAACAAAACAATTAGGCAGGTGAAAAAATCTGAACATTTATTAAACACAATTATTAATGCAACTCCAGATTTTATTTTTATGAAAGATACGAATTACCGTTATCTATTAGTAAATAAAAGTTTTGCAAAGACTGCGAATACCATTTCTGAAAAGATGATTGGTAAAGATGATTCGGAAATTGGTTTACTTAAAGAACATATATTCGGTGATGCAAAACGAGGTATTCGTGGTCTTAGAGCTGATGATGAAACTGCATTTAATGGCAAAACTGTATATAATGATTATGTTCCATTAACTTTATCTGATGGTAGTTTGCATATCTTTGATACAATTAAAATTCCATTGTATGATGAAGAAGATAATATTTTTGCAATATTAGGTTTTTCTAGGGATATTACCGAACGAACTCAAGCGGAAGAAGCATTGTTATTAGCTAAAGATACTGCCGAACAGGCTAAGTTTGAAGCAGAAGCAGCCAATAAAGCTAAAAGTACTTTTCTTGCTAATATGAGCCACGAATTGCGTACTCCATTGAATGGAATTTTAGGTTATACACAGATTCTAGGTCGAGATAAAACTTTAACAGCTAAACAACAAGAAGGAATTTCTATTATTCAACGTAGTGGAGATTATTTATTAACGTTGATTACTGATGTTTTAGATTTATCCAAGATTGAAGCTGGTAAAGTAGAACTATTTCCTGTTGACTTTAATTTTGAACAATTTATTCAAGGTATTAATGAATTATTTCAAATGCGAGCCGAACAAAAAGGGATCGCATTTATCTATGAGCCATTATCACATTTACCAGTTGGTGTGCATGGTGATGAAAAGCGTTTGCGGCAAATATTGATTAACTTATTGGGTAACGCAGTTAAATTTACTGAACAAGGTGGAGTTACATTAAAAATTGATCAGCACAATGATAATATAAGATTCCAAGTAGAAGATACTGGAACTGGAATTTCGGATGATGAAATAGAAAAAATATTTTTACCATTTCAACAGGTTGGTGATCAAAATTATCGTGCGGAAGGAACTGGTTTAGGGCTTTCTGTCACTAAAAAACTGACAGAAATGATGGGAGGCGAATTACATGTAGAAAGCACTTTTGCTCATGGTAGTACTTTTTGGCTAGAATTAAATTTGCCCGAAGTTAATAATTTAATAAAATCAAATACTGAGAAACAACCAGTAATTATTAGCTTTGAAGGATTACAAAAATCTATCTTAGTTGTTGATGATAAATGGGAAAATCGTTCAGTATTGGTTAACTTATTGACCCCTTTAGGGTTTAAAATTATAGAAGCCAAAAATGGTAAAGAAGGGTTAAAATATTTACAAAATATTGATTTAGTAATAACTGATTTAGTCATGCCAGTAATGGATGGTTTTGAATTTACTCGTCAATTACGCAATAGTGAGTTTAAAAATATCCCCATTATTGCTGCTTCAGCCAGTGTATTTGATTTTCATCAAGAAGAAAGTTTAGCTGCTGGTTGCAATGATTTCTTACCAAAACCAATTCGAGCTGAACTTTTATTAGAACAATTACAAAATCACTTGGGTTTGACTTGGATTTATGAAACTTCTCATGATGATGAGGACATAGAAATTGCGACTTCCGAAGAAGAAGCTATAATTAGTGTAGGTCCATCAGCAAAACAAGCAGCTATATTATTTGACTTAGCAATGATGGGTGATATTGGAGGTATTGTTGATGAAACAGATAAACTTGAAACTGAGAATAAACAGTTAAGTATTTTTTGTAACAAAATACGTCAATTGGCAAAAGATTTTAATGAAGAACAAATATGTGAATTGGCTGAAAAATATATGTAATAATATTCTTTGGTATATGATACTATCATAATGAAAAATATATGTATTAAATGGCAAACATATATAGGGGAATATATGAGAGAGTTGTCTTTAAATCTAAAACTGATAATTTATTGCATATGAGTAATTCTAATCAAGGAACGCTTTTAATAGTTGATGATACACAGGCTAATGTTAGTGTATTATATGATTTTTTAACAACAAATAACTTTAAAGTATTGGTTGCTCAAGACGGAAAACGAGCAATTCAAAAAGTTAAATATGCTCAACCAGATTTAATTTTGCTAGATATTATGATGCCAGGTATAGACGGTTTTGAAACCTGCAAGATTTTGAAAGAAGATGAAAATACTAAAGAAATTCCTATTATATTTATGACAGCATTAGCTGATACAGTTGATAAAGTTAAAGGCTTTAAATTAGGTGCTGCTGATTATATTACCAAACCATTTCAACATGAAGAAGTTTTAGCACGAGTAAATACCCAATTAAATTTTTCTAATTTAAAAAAACAATTACAAGCACGTACCGTTGAATTAGAAAAACGTAATTTGGAACTAGATGCTTTTGCTCGTAGCGTAGCCCATGATTTAAAAAATCCGTTAAATGCAATTGTTGGTTATTCTGAAATTTTAACTGAAGAGTGTAATATTGATAGTCGTCCAGATGAAGAAATTATAGATACTGTACATATGGTTAATAAAGCTGGTAAGAAAATGGTCAATATTATTGAATCATTGTTATTATTAGCTGGGGTTAATAAGCAAACTAATGTGCCAACTCAATCATTGGATATGAACAGTATTGTTGAACAAGTTATGCAACGTTTATCTTATATGAATAAAGAATATAAAGCTACTATTGTGTTGCCTAACAATTGGTTGGTAGCAAAAGGTTATGCTCCTTGGGTGGAGGAGATTTGGGTAAATTATATGACCAATGGTATAAAATATGGTGGCAAACCACCTAAATTAGAATTAGGTTCTGATCAAAAAGATGATATGATACGTTTTTGGGTACTTGATAATGGAGATGGTATTAGTGAAGATGCTGAATTATTTACTCCTTTTACTCGTTTACATACTGGTAATTTAGAAGGGCATGGTTTGGGACTGTCGATTGTTCAACAAATTATAGACAAACTAGGTGGTAAGGTTGGAGTAGAAACAACTGAAGGTCAAGGCTGCCGATTTTATTTCACTCTACCAAATATATAATTTTTTAATTATATAGCTTTAGCTAATATATAATTTGAGTTATAATAATTGGCTGCTTATAATATAACAAATTATTCAATTTTTGAACATAATTTGCCCGAATTTTGCACGAATCTAATCTAGTACTCGTTGTTTTCTGAAATTGCATGAGCTTTTTATGAAAATTTGGCTATTTATTTTATAAATATTCTGGTGAACTACAGCTGTAGTTATGCAAATTAAATTTTTGATTAATTACCTTTCTAACTTATCTGGGCGGCTTCCTCTTCGAGTTGTTTTAATAGTTCCATTTATTATCCAACTTGTGACAGTAGTTGCTTTGATTTGGTATCTTTCGTTCAGTAATGGACAAAAAGCTATTGATGAATTGACCACTGAATTGCGAAATGAAATAACCATTCGCATTGAACAGCATCTATTAAGTTATTTAAAAACTCCACATTTGATTAATCAAATTAACTCTGATACTTTGCGTCTTGGAGCATTAGATTTAGCTAATGAAAAAGAAATTCAACATTTTTTCTGGCAACAGTTACAAATGTTTGATTCAGCTAGCTATATTTCTTTTGCCAGTGAAGATGGTCAATATATTGGAGCAGAACGTCGAGAAAATAAATCTTCTAATTTTAATCAAAAAGACCAGTTTTACCTTTATACAGTAACTGCTGAACAGTTAGCTAATAATGAAGGTTATCCGGACAAATTAGCTAAACCAACTCCAATAGAAAATTATAAACCATATCAAAGGCCTTGGTATAAAAATACAGTAAAAGCTAATAAACCAATTTGGAGTGAAATATATGCGTTGCTTGATGCCACCGATTTTAATTTAGCCGTAACGCAAACTGTTTCAGCAAATCAGCCTTTTTATGATAAAAATGGAAAATTAAAGGGAGTATTAGGAACTGATATATTTTTATCGCAAATTAGAGATTTTTTAACAGGTTTAAAGGTTGGTAAAACTGGTAAAACTTTTATTATGGAACGTTCTGGGATGATAGTAGCATCTTCAACTAAAGAACAGCCATATCTAATCAATCCTAAAAATAATGAAGTACAACGACTTGATGCTCTGCAGAGCGAAATATCAGCAATTAAAGATTCTGTAAAATATTTAACTAAACACTTTAAAAAAGACAATGAAAAGGTAGAGTTAGCGCTTTATAATATAGATGGCAGTACTCATTTAGAATTTGAGCTTGATGATCAACGGCAATATTTACAGGTTAAACCATTGCAAGATGAACGAGGAATCGATTGGTTAATTGTAGTTGTAATTCCAGAAGCAGATTTTATGGAACATATCAATGCTAATACTCGTACTACAATTTTGTTATGTTTTATTGCTTTAGTAATGGCAATTATAGTTAGTTTATTAATTTCTAAATGGCCAGTAATGCCAGTATTACGTTTAAATGCAGCAGCCCAAAAGTTAATGGATGGCAAATGGGAGCAGGATTTACCTACTGAGCGTTCTGATGAAATAGGTAATCTTGCTAGATCATTTAAAAGCATGGCAATGCAATTAAAAACCGTATTTGAAGATTTAGAAAAAGTTAATAAAGCTTACGAAAGATTTGTACCACGAGAGTTTTTAAAATTATTGGATAAAAAAAGTGTTATAGAAATTAACTTGGGTGATCAAGTAGAAAAAGAAATGACAGTGTTATTTTTGGATGTTAGAGGTTTTACTAGCATTTCAGAAAAAATGACACCAAAAGATAATTTTGAATTCATTAATTCTTATTTGGGACAGATGGAACCGGTTATTTATCAATATAATGGGGTTATAGATAAATATATTGGTGATGCAATTATGGCATTATTTCCTACCAATGCTGACGATGCAGTTGCTGGTTCAGTTGCAATGTTGAAAACACTTCAACAGTATAATATAACATTAGAAAACAAAGGCCAAGATGCAATTAAAATAGGAATTGGGTTGCATACTGGTAAATTGATGTTGGGTACTATTGGTGGATTAACCCGTATGGAAGGTACGGTTATTTCGGATGCGGTTAATTTAGCTTCTCGTATAGAAGGCATGACTAAACAATATGGTGCTTCATTACTTATTTCGGAAGTTACATATACTAATCTAACTAATTCTAATCACTATTTAATTAGAGATATTGATAAAGTTAGGGTAAAAGGTAAATTAGAACCGGTAACAGTTTATGAGGTATTTGATGGAGATTTGCCAGAGATTGTACAACTAAAACAACAAACTTTAGCAAATTTTGAACAAGGAATTGCTTTATACCGATCTAAAGAGTTTTCACAAGCACTTGATTGTTTTGATAAAGTTTTACAAATTTACTCTGATGATAAGGCAACTCAAAATTATGTAATTCGTTGTAAACACTATCAAGAATCTGGAGTTCCAGACGATTGGAATGGAGTTGAAGTATTGCAATCCAAGTAATGGAGCTTAAGCTGGTTAAAAAAGCTTTTACAAGCTCCAAATTGTAAAAACTTAAGTAATTCTACTTAATATATCTTTATTATCAATATGGTGTTTAATTACACCAATCATGTGTAATGCAAAAATACCTAAAAAGGAATAAGTGAAATAATAGTGAAGTGATGAAGTAATACCTTCCCATTCTGGACTTTCTGGAAATAGCATTGGCAGTTCTAAACCATAAAAGCTAACGTGATGTCCATGTACATTTGATAATGCATAACCACTTATTGGTACAATTATCATCAACAAATATAATAAATGGACTACACTTTGAGCAATATAATGTTGTATTTGTGTAACATAATCTGGGTGTGGTGGTATTGTAGTTTTTTTGCGGACTACAAGCCTTATTAATACTAACAGAAACACTAATACTCCAGTAGCCTTATGAAAATCATACATTCCCCAAGGTTCACAACATTCTTTAAACTCAGTCATTACTACACCAAATACAAAAATAACGGCAAATAATACAAACATTAACCAGTGAATCGTTCTTAGCCAACCATGATATTTATTCATTATAAATCTCCCTTGTTAATAAAGTCAGCATTGTAACATATGTCAGTTCCATAGTCTCAATAAAATAATTTATAATTTTAATCTGTCATTATCAATACAAACATCATCAAGCTTTGCTCCACAAAAATCAGTTTCAGTTAAATCAGCTTTATATAAATTAGCCCCAATTAAATATGCTTCGATTAAATTAGCCTCTGTTAAATTAGCTTTATATAAATTAGCTCCATTTAAATTAGCACGAAATAAATCAGATTCAAATAGATTACACCGGAATAAATTAGCTTCTGTTAAATTAGCTCCAGACAAATATGATTCAATCAAATAGGCTTTCGTAAGATTAACTTCTGACAAATTAGCTCCAGTTAGATTAGCTTTAGCCAAATATGATTCTGATAGATTTGCTTCACTTAAATCAGCTTTACTTAGATTGGTTTGGTTAAAATTTACTTCGCTGAGATTAGAATTCGATAAATTAGCTCCTGATAAATTGGCTTTACTTAAATCAGCTTTATTAAGATTAACTCGGAACAAATTAGCATCAGCAAGATTAATACCTGCTAAATTGGCTCCAGATAGTTCTGGTTCGGCACCTGCTGCTGTTTTTCGCCATTGATTCCATGCAGATACTCCTTGTTTTAAAATCTCTAAATGCTCCTTATTTGCCATTACTATTCCTTATAATTTATGTAAATTAAGAGTTACGATTTAAACTCAAATATTCCATCGTTTATGATATTTAGGATAGATTTTCATGAAACTTAAGAGCATAAATTCAGATTATTCGATAAATACATGTGATTAAGTTGACATTAACTCTTAATTTGCATAATTTGATTTGTAAAATCAATATTATCTGCTAAACTTTTTTGAAAAATATGATTCTTATATACTCAATGTTTAAAATAGTTTATTATAATACAAAAATAAATAATAAGTACAATTTTGGGAAGACTTTAACTAAATTTATTATCAGAGAATATTAATACTTAAAGCAATTTTTGAAAAAATCTAGTTTAATTTTTAACGACGAGCACAACACCATACATCTATTTTTTGTATACCAACTTGTAAAAATTCCTTAGTTAATGTTTCAATAGTGCTACCTGTTGTCACAACATCATCAATTAAAACTATATGTTTCCAATTACCTGAAATTTTGTTTATTTTAAAAGCGCCTTGAATATTAGTTTTGCGTTGTTTGGCAGACAACCCTACTTGAGGTGGAGTATTTTTAATCCGTTGACAAGCATTATAATCTAATGGAATGCCGGTAAAGCTCTTTATACATTTAGCTAGTTCTACTGATTGGTTATAACCACGTTGCCGTAAACGTTTAGGATGCAGTGGGACAGGAATCATTACATCAGGACATGGTTCAAACTGTAGATATTCAACCATCAATTTTCCCAATAAATTTAATATTGCTAAATTATCTGAAAATTTTGCAGCAGAAATCAATTTATCTACTGGATAAACGTATGAAAACACTGCTTGAGCATTGTTATATAGTGGTGGATTTTGTTGGCACTGACTACATAAACCATCTCCAATAAAATGTTTAGTAGAATCTAATGGTTTAGCGCAATGGTTACATGCTATTGTTTGATAAGGTAAATTTAACAAACAAGCTGTGCATAATAACTGATTACTACTAGCACCACATAAGAAACAGTTTTGCAATAAAAATCGTTTGCTAATTAATTTAAATTTTGCAAATAAATATCTCAAATCCAATTTATTATACATTTAAAAAATTTCTATTTTTATATAATACTTATGATAAACTTCCAAACCCAACTAGAATCATCTTGGCGAAAGATATTAGCTAATGAACTTGATAACTTTCAACAGTTAACCGATTTTGTCAATACGGAAACGGCAACTATATATCCACCTGTAGAACTAATTTTTAATGCTTTTAATTTATGTCCATTTAATCAAATAAAAGTGGTTATTATTGGTCAAGACCCTTATCATGGTGAGGGACAGGCTAATGGATTATGTTTTGCAGTTAATGATGCAGTCAAAATACCACCATCATTACGAAATATATTTAAAGAATTACAAGCAGATTTAGCTATCAATATACCAACATCAGGTAATTTAACCAGATGGGCTGAACAAGGAGTTTTGTTATTAAATTCAATTTTAACTGTTCAAGCTAATAAAGCAGCATCACATAGAAATAATGGTTGGGAACAATTTACTGATACAGTAATACAACATATTTCAGATAAACGAGAACAAGTAGTTTTTTTATTGTGGGGAAACTATGCTCATCAAAAAGGCGACATAATTGATGTAAATAAACATTATGTTTTAAAATCTGCTCATCCTTCCCCTTTATCAGCTCGCAAGTTCTTTGGTAATAAGCATTTTAGTAAAACTAATCAATATTTGAAAGATTGTGGTCAAATAGCAATTAATTGGTAAACATTTTGCGTGTTTTCAGTGTAAATTGTTATAAGAATTGACTCAAATTACGTAGTTTTGGACATTTAACTTTTGTTAGGTATGATATAATTACACAATGGATGATTCTCAATTATTACGCTATAGCCGTCAAATCATGTTACCGCAAATTGGAATTGAAGGTCAAGAATGTTTAAATAATTCTAAAGTTCTTATTATTGGTTTAGGCGGTTTAGGCTCTCCAGTTGCTATGTATTTAGCAGCAGCAGGAGTTGGACAGTTAAGATTATGTGATTTTGACACAGTTGATTTATCCAATTTGCAACGTCAGATTATTCATAATAATGATGATATTGGAAAACCTAAAGTAGAATCAGCTCGTGAAAGTTTACTGGCATTAAATCCACTGATTGAAGTCATACCAATCAAACAACGTTTAACAGATGACTCTCTATTAACTCAAGTAAAACAAGTAGATGTAGTATTAGACTGTAGTGATAATTTACCAACTAGATTTGCAATAAATTCTGCTTGTGTTGCAAGCAAAACTCCTTTAGTATCTGGAGCAGCAATTCGTATGGAAGGTCAAATAGCAGTTTTTCTAAATGATACAGACAGTCCTTGTTACCGTTGTTTATATCCAAGTGATGCTGATTTAACAGAAACTTGTAGTCAAACAGGCATATTAGCACCAATGGTTGGTTTAATTGGAAGTTTACAAGCTTTAGAAGCAATGAAAATAATTATGGCAGTAGGCAAAAGTTTAACCGGACAATTATTGTTGGTTGATGGTTTAAATATGGAAATTAATCAATTGAAATTAACTAAAAATAAAAATTGTTCAGTATGCTGTCAATAGTAATATTATGAATAGTAATCCAGCTCATATTTTAGTCGCTGATGATTCAGCACTAGTCCGTGATATTTTACGCCAAGCATTACAAAAATACGGTTATAAGGTAACATTGGCTAAAAATGGCCAACAAGCAATAGATTATTTTATTGCTCAAAATCCAGATCTAATTTTGATGGATGCCGATATGCCAATTCTTGATGGTATATCAGCTTGTACTCAAATAAAAAACCTCCCAGCTGCTAAACATACTCCAATCCTCATGATTACCGCTTTTGTTGAGACAAAAAAGATTGATAGTGCGTTTGCAGCTGGAGTTACTGATTATATTACTAAGCCAGTAAACTTAGGAGTATTACGCAATCGAATTCATTACATCCTACAAGCTAAACGAGCTGAAGGAGCTTTATTCGCAGAAAAAGAAAAAGCTCTAATTACTTTAGCTTCAATAGGAGATGGAGTAATAACTACAAATGCTGATGGTGAAGTAGAATTTTTAAATCCAGTTGCAACTAAGCTTACTGGTTGGACAACGTCTCAAGCTCAAGGACTACCATTAAATCAAGTTTTACAATTACAAGATGAAAAAACTGATAAGTCAATTGAATTCCCTTTACATCGTTGTGTAAAAGAAGGGAAAACTATAGTAAAGCTAAAAAATTATTGTACGATTTTAATCAATCGAGATAACAATAAAAAATTTGCAGTCAATGATTCAGCAGCCCCAATTAAAGATCGGAATGGCAATATTATTGGAGTGGTACTAGTATTTTCTGATATGACTAAAAATAGGGAAATGACAAACACTCTTGCCTATAAAGCTTCACATGATTCTTTGACTGGTTTATATAATCGCAATGAATTTAAAGTTAACTTAGAAAATTTGATCCAGAATTCTACTCTTCGTGAAAAAAAACATGCTTTATTATTCATGGATTTAGATAATTTTAAAATTGTTAATGATACTTGTGGTCATGAAGCTGGAGATCAGTTATTAAAAGAAGTAGCATTATTATTACAAAAACAAGTCAACGAAAAAAAATCACTTTTTTCTAATGCAGTGTTAGCTAGATTAGGTGGTGATGAATTTGGTTTATTATTAGAATGTTGTCCAACTGAATCTGCATTTGATATAGCTAATGACTTATGTAAGAGCGTTAAAAATATTAAGTTTTTTTGGAGTAATGCTGGTAATGATAAAAATGTATTTACTATTGGGGTTAGTATAGGTTTATTACCAATTAATAACCAAATAGTTCATCCTAAAAACGCCTTAGCTATGGCTGATTCTGCTTGCTATACAGCAAAAAATACTGGGCGTAATAATGTCTATATTTATAAGAAAAATAAGAAAAAACCAGCTGATAAAAATATTCATTGGGTTTCTTTAATAAATAAAAATTTAGAAAAATATGATGGTTTTTCTTTATTTTATCAACCAATTGTATCTTTGCAAGACCAACATAATTTCACTAATTGTTATGAAGTTCTGTTACGCATGAACAATGCAGAAAACAATAATTTAATTTTGCCTGGAGCATTTTTATCGGCAGCAGTTCGTTATAACTTGATGCCATCATTAGATAAATGGGTTATACAAACATTATTTAGATGGTTACAGAACAACCCTAATCATCTGAAACAACTAAATTTTTGTACGATAAATATTTCTAGTTATTCTTTAAATGAGGAATTTTTAAACTCATTAGTAAAGAGTATTAGCACTAGTGAAATTCCACCACAAAAACTATGTTTCGAGTTTAACGAAACCACTAGCATGAGTAATTTTAGTGAAGTTTTTACTTTTATGACTCATTTGAAAAAACTTGGTTGTCGTTTAGCATTGGATAATTTTGGAGCTGGTATGGCTTCCTTTAACTATCTAAAAAGATTGCCAATAGATATCTTAAAAATTGATGGTGTTTGGATTAAAAAGCTAGTAAATGGTAAAGTTGACTATGCAATAATTAAATCTATTAATGAAATTGCTCATCTAATGCAATTACAGACTATTGCTGAATGTGTTGAAAACCAAGAAATTCTTAATAAATTATATGAAATTGAGGTTGATTACGCACAAGGTTATTGGGTAAAGGTTCCTCAGTCTTTAAAAACAATCGCAACCTTAGAACCTAAAGAATATATTCCTAATAATATTGAGAATTAAAACTTGTTCCAAGTTTAATCAATAATAAAAAATTCAATATTAGAATAATTACTCTCACCAAGTTTATTATAAGCAGTGATAGCAACATAAAAAGCAGTTCCAGATTCTAGCTCTATAGAGAAATTAACTTGTTGTTCCATATTGATATTTTTAATATAACTAACATCTGGATAAGGAGCATAATACAAATTATAACCAGTTGCTCCAGCAACAGTATCCCAAGCAGTTGTCACTGTTTTACCGATTTTAGTAAGAGAAAAATTTGGAGCTGAAGGAATTACAGTTTCATTTAAACTAGCAATCTGTGCTGTAACTAATTTAGTAGTCCCCCATTCAACAGGATACTTTTCATATACTTTAGCTCGTAGTTGTAAGGCATAATCGCCAATCGCAGGTGGATTAAAAATAAAAGAATTTGTTAGCGGAATATCTACTATAGAATTATTGATTAATTCTTCCACATTGGTAAAAGCAATATCATCAATATACCAGCCTATTCCAGAATCTGTCTGAGGATAATAGCTTCCAGTTCCAGGAAAATAGTTGAATCGTAATTGAATAGATTGATTAGCAAATTTAGCTAATGAGATTGTTTTGTTACTAAAACTGCTTTCTCTAAAATCACCAGTCCCAGCTTGAGTAAAAATATCTTGCCAAATCTGACCATCATCAGTTGAAGCTTGAACTTTTGCTATTTGTTTTGATGATGCTAATCCTAATTGGCTAGCAAAATTGAGTTGGCTGTCAGATGTCAATAAAAACGTATGATTAAGAGTTATAATTTGCTCTTTTGGTGGTGCAGGATGTGCCAAATGGAAAGATGCTGAACCATTGTTTTTAACATCAGTAGCAATAATTTGATAACCATCTGACACCTCTGCTATTAAATTATTTACCCCAGTTTCTGCCCCTTCTTTTTGAGTAAAAACTTGACGATTTGCTTGCAATATTTGATAACCTGTAGCATTAGGAACAGTATTAAAATTATAAATATTATCTTTATTAACAATAGGTTGATCAATACCAGAAATAAGTGGCAATACAGAATCATCACCAAATACAGAAGGATTAATTATAGTTGTTGTATAGTTAAATTGCCTAGCAACACCATCAATTATTACATTATTAATAGTAATTGAATATGTAATATCTGTAGTTTGATTAATAATATTTGGTTCCCAAACCAACGTATTGTCACCAATAGAACTACTATTATCTTTATGAATAATTTGTGAGGGAATTACCTTTCCTTGTTGTTCCATAGTTACTGTTGCACTATTAAAATCAGCATTTGGATAAGAAAAAGACCAACGTGGAAAAACTAATTGATAAGGAACAAATCCATTCGGAGGCCAGCTGACAAATTCATCCCTAGTACTAGGACGAGACACAGTTCTATCAGTATCAAAGACCCAAATTGAATTAGCAATCGTGGTCCAAGATTCTGTTCCATTAACATCTCCAGTTCCCATTTTGGTAGTGAATGGATAAAGCAACCAACGACGATGACCAACAGGTGTATTATTATCACCTTCATCTTCCATTTGGCCAAAAACAGCTTGCGAACCTATGCTTCCAAGTGACAGATTTGACGACTTTGCCGCTTCAGCACCATCATCTGTATAACATGCCCAAGAATTATCAGGATAATGATTAATTTGCTTATTAGCAGCCATCATAAGAGCTGCTAGTTGAGCTTTATGATTAAATTCATCATTTAGTTCTATATTAGCTGGAACTCCGGCCATAGCCCGAAAAAAATTAATTCGTAATGTGACAGCATCACGATATTCTTGTGATATAGTTCCAGGAATACATTGTTCTATACTTCCAGTCCAATCTATTGGAATATTCTCTGAAGCCTGATATATAGTGTTAAAAAAATTCCGAACTTCCTCACGATTATTAGTATTAACCGTAAAGCTTTCCGCAAAAATACTGGGTATAGAAATTATTAGTGAAATAAATATTAATAGTTTCATAACATTTCCTATTATTGAATAATATTCTAATAATTATAGTTGAATTTTTTTTAAAATTTATATGCTTTTAACTAAAAAAGAATAATAATCGTCATATATAGCGTTTATCGTTTATATAAGGTACAAAGTTTCGGGAAATCCGCTCCGCTCCATTCCTGAAACAAATAGTACTGAGCTCAATCGGGAAATGCTATAACAAGTACTAAATAAAAAAGTATAGTTAAAGCTCATAGGTGTTCGGGATTATCTTTTTTAAGTATAGCAATTCTTAATTAAATTCAAAATCAATTACTTATATTGCTGTAGTTTATCCAATCGAAAAATGCTATATATTTAGGTGGATTTATAAACTATTAATAAGTGAATACTCAACTGTCCTTTTAGAAGGTGAAGTATTAATTTTTTTGAATTACGTATTATTAAGTTTGCAATACAATTATTAGCAATTATTTATTGCTTTTATATTTAATGCAATAATAACTTGCAATTTTACAATACAATATATTAATAACGATATCAATAACTAAATGCAATTTATTGAACAAATATAAGTACTTATTAACTTTTAATATAAGTTAATGAGTAAGTTAAATATATAACATAGTAAAATCAAATATTTATTTTAATACTATAACTTGATTTATTAACTAATATTAATATAATTGTGTTAGTTAATAAATATTATTTTAAATATGCTAACCAAAGGTAATAATCCAAATCATCCTAAAAAAGGTAGTCGAATTGAAGTAGCTCCTATCACAAATAAACGAATTATTACTCGAATTAAAAAAGATTTAACAGATAATCCTCGTAATTTATGTTTGTTTGTAACTGGAATTAACACTGCTCTTAGAGCAAGTGATTTACTGTCGTTGACAGTTGGCCAAGTAAAATATTTAGATGTTGGTGATTATTTAGCAATGCGAGAAAGGAAAACCAAAAAAATCCGCAGAATTACCATCAATAAAACTGTATATGAAGTAATTAGTAATTGGCTGGTAAATTATGAATGTAATGATAATGATTGGTTGTTTCCTTCTCAACGAAAAGGAAAAAGGTTATCAGTACCAGCTTTTAATTTATTAGTAAAACAATGGTGTGCTGTAGCTCATGAAGAGTTGAGGATTAAACAGATAGAAAACTATGGAGGACATACTCCACGAAAGACTTTTGGTTATTGGCAACGTATGGCCGGTGTACCAATTCACATTTTAATGAAAATTTTTAATCATTCCAGTCAGTCAATAACCCTTACTTATTTAGGTATTCAGGAACAAGAAATTAAGGATGTATATATGGGTTATGAACTGTGAATTTAGTTGAAAAATCGTGAATTGTACCATAGATATACCCCAACAATTCATACAAACTCATCGAGCTCAAGGGTATTAAATAATGACTATTACAATCACAGAAAAAGCTGCGAAACATATTCAAAAAAGCCTCATAAATCGTGGCAAAGGTATAGGTTTGCGAGTAGGAGTTAAAACATCAGGTTGTTCTGGTATGGCTTACGCTATAGAATTTGTTGATCAAATTGAAGAACATGATAAAATATTCGAATCACAAGAAATTAAAATTATAGTTGATCCAAAAAGTTTAGTTTATTTGGAAGGTACTGAACTTGATTTTGTAAGGGAAGGTTTAAATGAAGGATTTAAGTTTAATAATCCTAATATCCAAGATCAATGCGGTTGTGGTGAGAGTTTCACTGTATAATGGAAAATTATTTTGCAATTTTTAATTTACCACAATCTTTTGACGTAGATATTAACAAGCTTTCTGCATGTTATCGGGATTTACAACGTACAGTACATCCTGATAAGTTTGTTAATGCTCCAGAAAGAGAGCGGCGATTGGCTATGCAAAAAGCTGTACAAATCAATGAAGCTTTTCAGACCTTAAAAAATCCTCTTAAATGTGGACTTTATTTATTGCAGTTACATGACATTGATACTGATAACAATCCTAAAATGGATGATGAATTTCTGATGATGCAGATGGAATTGCACGAACAGCTCCATGGTATTAAACAACAATCTGATCCTATTGACTCTATTAATAAATTTTTACAGCAAATCGAGCAAGAACAACAACAATTAAATACATCTTTAAGTGAACAATTTGCTCAAGAAAATTATCAGCTTGCTCGTGATAATATATATAAACTCCAGTTTTTTACTAAAGTACATCAAGAAACACTGAGATTAGAAGAAGAATTATTGTAGTTTTTTTAAATATAATTTCTCTGTACAGGAATTCGTAGGTTATATTTTTTATAAGGTAGGAAATATATCTATTTATGATTTAGATGGAGAAAGACACGATATATTATTAGGAGAAGAACATGAAAAAGGAACTTTTTTTCAAGCGATTAGAAGACGAAATCCAAAAAGAGCAATATCCAGATGCTTTATATTTGGGAATTGCTGATGGAGCCAAGAACAATTGGCCATTTTTGGAACACAGAACGTCAATTACTAGACCATGTAACAGATTATCATGAGAGCTTTAGTACAATCTAAAAGACTGTTAGCAACAGTTTTGGGATAAAATTCGACAGTATGGTACTCAGGTTTTTATACAGGGCGACCGCATTAAAATTTGCATAAAAGTAAGAAGTTATGGATACTAAAGATTAATTATTATAATCCAGAG
>JQIA01000377.1_pt1 | contig 22089 bp, 26 predicted proteins | sample 811431 | NCBI WGS metagenome assembly JQIA01 (sample SAMN02998118, study PRJNA258478) | marine sediment metagenome | biome: marine; feature: seafloor; material: sediment; isolation source: oil-polluted sediment collected from 3 locations (0.5 km, 0.7 km and 0.9 km)... | place: USA: Gulf of Mexico ...
TCAGGAAAACTAGATTAGTTAAGCAGAAAAAGTCGTTGAAGAAATTATCGAACGTAATGGCTAATATGATTCCTAATCTTGGCGGGAAGGTACCAGCTTACCAATAAAAAAGCCGCGTCTCGAATCATCAAGGCGCGGCTCTAAAGGTTTGCTTTCTATCGTTAGATAGTCGGCAATAAGGAGAAAGTTAAGAAGGGAGTTCAAACCCTGACTAGATTGTAACGTTAAAGTTTAATAATATCAATCACGGCTCGTACTGTTCTTTAAAGGTTTGCGTTTTATCCCCCGCTGCAATGAGCTTACCGTCCGAATCGTAAATCCTACGCATGTTGGTGGTGTCAAGTTGAAACCCACCATCAACCGCTGTTCTAGTTGCGCCATCATTGCCATCCGTCGTGCAATACTCAACAAATGATGTGCCGTCGCCTTTGTATTTATCGGGTAGGTCAGGGTCAAGCTCATGTCCTTTGAATGTTAAGCCGTCAAAGATTAAGTCATAGCAGCCGTCGGCAGGCCAGACTCCATCCTGAACTGGTACTTCTATCGGGCAGGTTAGACTTCCTTCTGTTGGCGTGCAAGAATACCGCCGCACTCGCCAATACCTGTTTAATGAATCACCGTTTCGATAGTTAGACCACACGAAATCATCATCCGCGACCCAATCATGCCCGCTTGTAGGGTTCCACTTATCCTCAATAACCCCATAATGTGTATCTGCTTGCCTGGTTGCTTGATAAGCAGCTTCCCACGATGAGTACGATCTGCCCGCAGTCGGCCAATCATACGAGTCTGTACCGTACAAGTAGAAGTAAAACCCTTGCTCCCAAACCTCTAAAGGCGGCGGACTATCAGGATCAGTCCACCCATCGGGCGTAGGAAAAACCCCATCATAATTTATCGTAAAGCAATCACCTGAACCTGTCGCGCAATTACCCTCGGTTATGCCCGTTAAATCATCAACGTCACAGCCGATACACGTCTCGCCCTCGGTCGATGTTGCATTTTCTAGGTCATCACCTGTATGCGCTCCGCTTGTGCCTTCAGTCGTTGCCCATGTGCTTGGGTCATCGGGATTAAACGTTATTCCGCCGCCTGTGCTTCCACTTGCGCTTGTGTTTTCCTCTGCGCCTTGTGTGTCGGTAGTTTCGCCATCGCCTCCAGCGTCACCACTTCCACTATCTGCTGATGTGTTGTTGCCATCGCTTCCACCGTCAACGAATACGTCATTATAAGATATAGTTTCGCCGTCAATTGGTGGTCTTGCTTGTCTTGCCTCAGGTACGCCTTTCTCTTTGCCTTCTCTTGCCTGTCTTCTGGTTTCGTCTGCTTGATTAATAAATATCATTTGAAAGTCACCGTTAAAGCGTCATTTTGAATCGGTATATCGTAAGCATAGTTGGCTTCTATTAGCTGTTCATCACGGCTTACATCGTCTATTGCTGGCACATCAAAAGAATGGTTAGCAGTATCAGCAGTGGGAGTTCTAAAGGTTCCATAAGAAGGGTTAGCCGCCTCATCTGAGTACATTATTAATGGATCAGTTGAGGTATTCCCCACCAAAGGCGCTGTTAATAACGGAATACTTAACGAATCAGAAGGAGGTGAATTATCGCTTTGTGAAAATGCCAAGGAAATGGCGCTTGATGCTGCCCTCGTTGACATGTTGAAGCGGTGCTTAATATCAACCACTTTCCCAGTAACAGAAAGGTAATCAGTATTAATAGCAACGGTATGTTTTAAGTCAATATCTGATCTGACAGGCGTTTCAAAAGTAGCAATATTAGCTCTATGTGAATTCTTTATTGTAGCCATTGCCATAGAAAGAGCCGTATCTATTGCTGTAATGTACTCGACAGTTTCGCCCGCTACGTCCCGATAAGTATCAGACCCTAGGGTTGCCCCTGACGGGTATGTAAACGCCTCGTTTTTCTCGAATTCTGTAGCGTCGTACTCGATGCGATGACCGTTCTTTTGATCGGCTTCTATTACTCCGAGCCTTGCTTGCGATTGGGGCGCGTTGACTTCGATGCTTATCTTCTCTTGAATATCTTGAGCAAAGTCTTTAGCGCCCGTCCAAGAGGCCTCAAGTGCAAAGGCTTTTGCAAAGTCGGTAACTGATGTTCTGACAGTTTCATAGATAGGGTTTCCGCTTGAATCAAAAACTTGATTACCGCTTGAGTCTAAAACTGGCTGAGTTTGGTAGGCTGTTTGAGCTGTTGACCAAAAGTACTCGCGGAAAGCCCCGGTGTAAATACTTCGGCAAGTATAAGCCCCGCTGTCCGGCATATAAATAAATGCTAGCGAATTCGGTTTTTCTTTGAAACTTGTTGAACTAATCGTTGAAGGTACTGATGAAACCCTAATGAACTTATAAAGCCCATTACTTGTGATGATCTGACAGAAAGACGGACTCTTTAATATGAAGTCAAGCTCGCGATGTCTAAGCCTAATATATTGAAAAGTGAACTCAACGTTAACGCGGTTAGTTAGCCTTGCTCTGCTTGCTACTTGGATGCTTGGCTTGCGATAAAATACATCAGAATTGTTAACGGTAATATCAGCCAACGGCTTCGGCATAGTGCTAGCCACGGTATAATTTCCGTATGCGTCAAAATCAACCGCTGTGGTGGTGGTTTTTAGTCGCTGGGTTAATTCATCGAATGTATCTACCGGCGTGTCAAATATATAGCTCGACCACTTACCTATGCTTTGAACGCTCAATGCAAACTGTGAGTTAATCTGTTCTTTTCGCTTATCTGTACAGCGTAACGTAATCAGGCCATTGATTAAATCAACTTCTGGAATATCAATAATGCCCGTGTAAATTCGGCCTATTTTATTCGGCTCGATCAAGTCAACCGTGATGGATTTACCGTGGTAATAGTAGAGGTCTTGAACGCCTGTTGATTTCTGTAGAGTGATGTCAAGCAAAGCAGCGTTAGACTCGCGCCTTGTGATGTTTAGATCACCATGTATTTCATCGTTTGGTGTTACTACCCCATCAATCGTTACCAATAAGTCCCAGCCGAATTTGTCCTCATTGGTTAGCACGGTAGGGCTTGAATCTTTTATACGCTGCTCAATCGTTATTAATGAACCTATGCCCGTTGTGATTGTAGATTGCTCAACCGTGATTAGTGAGCCGCTGGCTTGAATTTGCTGGAGTATCGTTTGCTCAATACCAACCAGTGAGCCGCTTGCGTAAATACCAACTGTTTGAGATACGTCAATTAATTGACCACCTGTAGCGGTTATTTGCACAGACTGTTCAACGGATACTAACGAGCCAGCTAGCGCGTTAATCTCGATTGACTGTTCAGCGGTAACAAGTGGCCCACCTGCTGCAACGATATTAAAAACTTCTACCGTCTGCTCAATGACGATCAATGAGCCAGCTAAGGCATCAACTGGCCCCGTTGCTATTGAACCTGAGCCAAGCGCTTTAGTGCCTAACGCTATACCGCCTAATGCGCCGCTATTCAGTGCCATTGGTTAGCCTCTTTGTTGTTTTACTGTTTTGTGGCATGACTACTCGTTAAAGAGAGCTGTTTTTTCTGACTTTGTCAGAATTCTGTCATATATCCTAATTGAATCAATGACATTAACAGTTTGCGGAGTGTTGGTATTGCCGTTTTCATAACATCCTATATAGGCATTCGCGCTATTTGTTAATGTATTATGAACTAGGGTGGCACTATCCATCAGGACATCATCTTGATACAACCTTATGGCAGTTCCTTCGCGCTCTGCAATGTAATGATGGAAATTTCCGTCCGCTAGTATCGGAGTCTGCGCTGAGTTGTTATTGGCTATTTGGTCGCTTCTAGCGTGGGTGAATAATATATTGCTAGACAGACTGATAAACTCAATACCATGTCCAGCCCAGCCTGTTAGATTAGAGCAATATATTCCAGAATAACCAGCCGCGCTAAACATTAACCAAGCAGAGATCGTGTATACATCAGTATTATTTATTGGCTTTGCACTAAGATTTGTTCTGTCAGTAGCGTTCGCTGGGTATGTCGTACTGTTCCCAATGTGACCTGCTGATATGCCGACACCTGCGGTCATTATGCCGTCATTTCCGTTTTCACTTTCATCAACCAACGTCGTTCCGCTGATATTGTCCATCGTGTAATGAGCGATAAAATCATCTGGAATGCCGTTGCCGAATCCAGCCATATTTAAGCCGCCAGCTATCACGACCAAGCCCGTGTTAGTTGCGCGTGAATTGAACCAGTTGTTCTTACCAAGTAATCAAGCCTATCAACCGCGTTAGCCGTTGTTGATAAAATAGGAGGCGTACCGTTGGCAAAGTCCCAAAACGTGTCATAGATTAGCGTTCTGGAGCCTGTAGCGTCCTGTGTAATGAATATTGAACCTGACTGCCCTGCGACTAAGTTTGACGGGTTAGCCAGCGTTGAGGCTTGATTTAGCGTTACTGAGAAAAAGTTACTCGCGTTAAAATCAGACGCTATTAATGCGGCTGGTGTTAATGCTGTTATGCCACCACGTTGGCTTGCTGAATACGTTTGATTCTTATCAACCCTTGCAGAATTGTTTTTGTCATCTGCAACGGGGCCACAAAGTATCGTATGAGCACCGACTGACAAAGTGATATTTGTAGCAGGGTTAGTATCTACGACCGTTCCGTTAAAATTCCAGTTATCGTTTCGAGTGATGTCATCTGTTGCCGCTACATATATTCCAACGCCGGTAACTTTAATAATGCCGCCTGCATCTTCCAGCGCGTAAGCTATTTCATCGCCATCAACAAATGATTTAGAGAATTGTATGCCGCCGGCAGTCGTACCGGTAAGCTCTAATAAGTCCCCCGTCCCCGTGCATTCTTCGCTTGTGAAATTAGTAAACATATCAGCCCCTAAGTTTCTGTCACGCCGTTAATGTCAATAGATAGCTCTGAATGACCTACGTTATTACTGACCTCAGTTACCGCGTTGGTGTATCGGATATTAACCTCCACCGCGTTAGCCGTGCCACTGAGCAAAGTCTGACCTAATACTAAAGCCGCGCCTGCCGTTGCACCTGCTAGCCCTGCTGCTGTTAAAGCCAGCTTAATTTCTGTTGGCTCGTGCGTTTGCGCGGTTAGCTGCCATGTGACAGTCCCATCAACCTGAGTTGATCCGAATCCAACGGTTATCCAAGTCGGTTCGGTTTCTGCTGTCGTGCCTGCGACGGTACAAACGTATCTGAACCCGTTTTGTACTGTTGGTTCGATTGTATCGCCAATGCTATAAGCGGTTGATAATACCCATTCAGGCAATGTTTCGGTCGGTGTTAATGTAATATTATCAATGCCGGGATTACTTGTTGCCTCAAGTTGGTTAGATGCTGCCACCGAGCCAAACCACATCTGGAAGTCCTGCGGATTGTCTGATAAATCCGACTGATGAGTGAGTTGATGAAGCCCTGCAAAGGCGCTTGTAAGCCCTGAGTCGGTGTATAATTTGAACGATAAGTCTGCAAGTGTTGCCATGGGTTAAGCCTCGTTTTATTGTTTATTTTATGCGCTGTCTGCGCGTGTTCCTTCTTGCCGTTGTCTGTCTGTAAATGCTCTAAGATCATCTACAAATTTAGGCTCTGCAAATATCTTGCCTGCGACTTCACCCGTATCAGTCACGAACTTTAACTCTAAGTTTCCGAATTGTGGCGTACTGTTAAGCTTGTCAATAAAGTGGTTAAGTTTGACGTTTGATTCGTTGTTAGAATTAGCCATCTTTTCAGCAGATAAAGCCATTGCTTGACTTGATACTTTGACCTCACCAATTAAGCCGCTGTTTCGAAGTTCTTGAATAAGGTCAGCACCTTTCGTCCCGCTCGTGTTCAAGGGCGAATTAGCAGCCATGAGCGTCAAACCTTTGACAACCTCGGCCATCCCCTGAACGTCAACCTTCTCAAATTGGTTGTTGTTACTAAAGACCATTTGATTCTTTGAAGCACTTTCGAGAATATCACCCAAGTGTTTAAGATGATCTACCGTGAACTTTGAACCTGATTCAATGCCTTCTTTTACGCGCCTTGCTACTTCATCGAATTGATTTGATCGTGCGGTTATTTCTTCTGTTTTGAATATGTCTTGCCATACTGTTGATTTGCTTACATCGTCGAGTGTTTTTGCTAGTGTTGCGGCCGCCTTTGCTGCTGCGTCACCTGCTATTTCAACCGCGCTTAGATCAGTAATGGCTTGCTCGTTGTTGCTGTTCGCGCTGGCCTCCATTTTCACTTCGACTTCTTTTATAAAGTTTTCAGCATCACGGATAAACTCATTTTCCCCAATTAAGCTGAACGCTAGATTAGATGACTCCCTGTTAAGCGCTGCTATTTTTTTTGCTACCTTAGTGGTATTAATGTCAGCGTCAATAGGGTTCATCAACTCCAGCCACTTGACCTGCAAGTCCATTATTTCAATCTGTATTTTGCCGATTATCTTAGATATTTTGGCAAAACCTACAACGATGCTTCCAATAGCATTAATAAAAAACTTAGCCATCACGCTTGCTGCTTTTTTAACGCCGCCTGTTTTCTTCACCCAATCAGTGAACTGAGTAATAACATGATCCATTGCTGGTGATAAGTGTGCGGCAAGGTTATTGCCAACGCCGCCGATAATAGCCTTCATTCTATCCATTGAGGCGTTGAACTTTTGAACGCCTGCAACCTGTGAGCCTGAAAGAATAACGCCCATTTCTTGCGCTTCTTTGGCTAGTTTTCTAAATGCGTCACCACCTTGGTCTAGCAGTGGTAATAATAAAGACGTGTCACTTGCGATTGATTCAAGAAAGAATATCTTTTTTTGCTTGGTTAATCCTTCCATTGCTTCGCCTAATTTGAGCAAAGCCTCATCAGGTGCTAGGCCGATGAATTCCTCAGCTTGGATATTCATATTCTTGAATAAATCAGCAGCACCGCCGCCGCCTGTGGTTAGGAAGTCACCTAGCTTATCTGAAATATCCTTGAATATATCACCGACTTTCTCGGTGCTCACTCCGGCCGTCTTAGCAGCATAGCCCCACTCTTGCATGGCCTTGGTACTGATTCCGAAAGCATCAGCCATATTAGCCATCTGCTTTATATTGCTCGCAGCATTGAGCGTTATAGCTGCTATTCCTGTGACCACACCAGCAGCAGTGATAGACATGACCTTGAATGCCTTAGCCGCTCGTTTAGTGATAGACGCAACACTTTTACCCCAGCCTTTTAAACGCTTCTCAGACAGATTAAGAGCCTTGTATAGCTTTGCGCTATTCGCTTCGAGTGAAACTACTAGTTTTGATATTGTCGCCATTATTTCCCCAACATTTTCATCATTGCATCTGATCGCTGATCGGCCGTCATCATTTCAGCATCTAGCTTTGTTTTGTATTCCTCGTTGCTAAGCAAATCGTAAGCAAATTCTTCAGCTATTTCTTGGCTATCTAGCTCTTTCAGCATTCGAGAAAATGGCATATTTAGCCGTCTTGCCAGCCCGTAACAATAAGTCCTGTACGGCTGGCGAATTAGTTTTTTGCTAGCTCCTCAACATCTTCATCACCAATTCTGTTTAGCTTTTGAGCTGCTTCAAAGATACGATCTAGGGCTGCTGCGCTTTTCTTGCCCAAGGCTGTAATGTCTTTCTCAGTAAATAACAAATTGCCTTCTTCATCCTGCAAAGTGCTAGCAGCGAGCTTAGCGCGTATGTTGCCAGCGTTAGTGCCGCCATTCTTGCCGATGATAGACGCCTCGAATCTGTCACGAGCAAAGCCAGACATAACGCCGATTATTACTTGCCCGCCCCATTCCTGAACGTCAACCACGGTTGTTTTTGTATCGTCTGCATTTAAAATATCTTGTTTAGTTAACATTCCAATTCCCTTTAGGACACTTTTGTCCGTTTAATCTTGCTTTGAAGTTGAGGAGGCATCCGCAAATTTTGCAGGTTTTTATGACTTTACCTAACTTGTGAACGTGTTCACACTCAAAGCAAATTCTTAAACGCCTTTCAAGTTCTGTCATTTCTTTCATAGCTCACCCCACTATTCACCTAATTAAATAACGGCAATACATCGGTGTAATGTACTTTCAGCTTATCAGCCTAGCCGTTAAGGTCGTTACTTGTTTAACTCCAGACGATAGCTCCAGTGATTCGCAAATCAATTGTAGATTTAAGGTCATCATCAGCAGAGCCGTCAATGGGCAATGCTTTCACCAATGCGTCAAACGTAGCAATGTCACCACTTGCCAAGGTTAAGATTACTTCACGCTCGATATTCAAAGCACGAGCCGCAATCATTGCAGCTTGACCTACATTATCTGGGTCGTATAAAACGCTAAGCTGTAAAGTACCGTTATCTTGTAGACCTAGCTTGTATTCTTTAGCTGTAGATGCAAGCGTAGTTGTTTCTCGCTCATCAGCCGTTGAGTCCATGCTGAATGATTTAATGCCGCCAACAACTTGCGCCGATGTTCCATCGTTAAATGATACTGTTGTTCCTTGTGCTGGGATTATTGCCATTTTCTTTCCTCGGTTATTGAGTTACGTTGTATTGAATAATTACCGGCTGAATAAACCACCCATCAGCAACCGCGCTATTCTCTAAATATACGTTGCCTATTGCAACCAGTGTACTACCATACGTTAAAATATCATCCTTGACAAACGCCGCTAGGATAGAATTAACAATAGTTGTCGCGTCTAACTTGCCATTACCAGCCTCACAAAATACGTCGATCTGATAAAGCCCTTTATATCTTGCTGCAACGCCTTTTAGTACCAGCCCTTCTGTTGCTGCTGGTAAATTAGTTGGTCGAATAAAATCCGTTCCTATCGTCGGTACGAACTTCTTGTTCATCCATGCGGTAGGTAAGGCTAAAGTCGCTGTTTTTGCATCTAACGCGGCTTGTATGTCTGTCTCAATGCTCATTTTTCACCATGTTCTGCTACTTGTTTTCTAATGTGTGCGTCGAATTCTTCCAATACCACCTTTACCATGCCAGCCGGTGCTTTGACTTTACTGTGACCGCTTTCAATAGCTTCTGCATATTTTCTGTTATTCGTGAAAAAAATCTCATCGCCTATGTTTGCGTTTAAAGCGGTTGAATTTAAATCAGCAGTTGAATCAGCACCCGTCTTGCTTGCTTTGTCTCTAGCTTCGTTAGACGACGTGTTAATTTCTGTCTGCCAATCGTTAATCAAGAACCCTGTATCAACCGGCGTTCTTTTAATGATCGCGCTAAACATAGCTAATGCCGTACCTCTAAAAACTTTCTCACTGATCTTCTCCGTCTTTTTAACGAAGTTCTTCAGGTCTAGCTTAAACTTAGCGTCTACCGGTGGCGTCATAGATTACAGCCTCATTTGATGGAGCAATTACTAGCACGTTTACCACCTTTAATATCGCACCGCTGATCTGAATGGTTGAGCCGACTAATGGCTTATTATCCGAATCTAGCAGAATACGTGAATCACCTTTTTGCACGACTGTACCGTCTATTTCAGATGTTTCATAATCGAAGATTGCAGCATTAGCCGTGAATGTTGTGGTTGCACCAGCCGATGTGATGCCGGTAACGGGGTCATAAGTACCATCGCTCTCATGCGTAACTGTAGCCTTTTGTCCGAATTTAACCAGCAATCCTTTTGCTGTCTTCGCTAAGTTTGAATAAAAACTCATGCTCTGGTTAACTTAACCGACAAACCACCACCGCCACGAACCAATCCGGCTTCATAAGCTCTAATCGTGGGTGATGTTGCTTGCGCTGCTGTACCCGCTTCATATTGAACCGTTATTGGCCCAACTGTTTCAGACGATGCAACTCGCTCCTGTACTGCCAATGGGTCGACGTCTTTATCTATCGAAACAGCAACCGATAATTGCAGATCAATTAGTTTGCGCGGTATTTCTGATTCGGTAATGTAAAAGCCGTCAATACGAACACTTGAGCGAGGCCATTGCAAAGACTGGTCTTTAGTGAATTTGCTGCCGATAAAATCGAGGCCTTCAACGTACTGCATGGCCCTGAATAATAACTCTAATTTATTCGTCTTTAATGTATGACCAATTCGCCCAGCGTATAGCTCTAAATCGGCTGTAGACGCATAAGAATTCGAACCAGCTACAATGCTGCCGTCTTCAATAATTAAACTCATGCTGCGCCCTGCTCGGTGACTGTTAGGTGATTGTGACTTTCATCGTTAATGCCCGATGCCGCGTTAATCATTTCTGTAATGACGTGATACTGTCCAACGTCTAAACCTGCCATCTCAGTAGGCGTGATTCTAACCACGAAACGGGTGTTGGTGTCCGATTGTTCGGTTATCGCTTTATCAATCGATGCTGTGCCGCTTAACCCGCCTGACAATGGTTTAACGACTAATCTACACGTCCAGCCTGCCGTTAAGTTTTCATCAACGCCATCAATCTGCAATCCACGTTTGAATGCTAGTGATTCGCCTTGGTATTTCTCAAAATCAGCCATTGATATCAGTCCTAATTAGTTTAGTAACAACCTCGGTCATATCGCTTGAAACGCTAGATGTCATGTTTTCAGTTGCCAATATTTCTGTTTCCATAATATCACTTATTGACTCTTGAGTGATTATATTAGTCACGAACTCACCCTCTACAATTCTAAGTTCACCACCACCCGTCTGCGTAATAGCTAAAAGGTGATCTCTAGCCGTAGCGCCTGAAGCAAGCGGACTTAGTTCTAACATTCTGACTCTAGCTGTTGGCATTAAAGCACCTCATCCCATATCGCTTTGGCTTCGGTAGCTTTTATAACTTCAAAACCTACAGCAGAAGTATCTAGTATCTCAAAGGGTAATCCTCGAACATGTACTTGACCACCTGCGTTTGTGTTATCGGCTAAGAACCTGCCTTCGGTCAATCCAACGCTATGAGTTCCAGCAGTTGTATTTGTAACGCCTAATGACCCAATGAAACCTCTAACTTCAGATGAGGTGTCCATACCATTGATAACCGGATAACCTAATCCTTTTACAGCTGATTGGCATTTAATCAATGAGAATGTCTCACCTGATACAGCGTTAACAATACCGTTGAGAGAGCAATTCTCAAAATACCCAATTACACTAAAACTGGTAAACAGTAGTGAGTCCTGTACAGTGATAAAGCCTGTGTAAGTACCTTTCATAGTACAGTGGTCAAACCTTGACCTATCTAAATTGTGTCCGTTGCAATCAATAGCGGGAATACCTATACCACTTACAACAAAGTTCTTTAAGTTCCTATCAATGGTAATATCAGATAGTACATGGAGTAATTTGTAACCATTCAACTCTGCAAAGTCTAAAGCTGCTTCCAACGTATTAAACGGATTAGCTTGCGTACCTATACCTTGTGTAATAGCTTCTGTATCAATATGTACAGCCCGCTCTATATAATGCACTTCTTCGATAAGGTCTACGGCTTGCTGTGCTTGCCATACCGCGCTTGCTGTTTGCTCCTCTGTCAGTGCTGTACCTGTTATTACATTTTCCACTGTTGTTGCTGTATTTACAATAGCACTAACCTGAGCAGGAAACACCTGCTTACCCGTTGGTGAGAAATAAGCAGAAGGGAAGTCATCAGAAGTTAAAACACCACTAATAGCTGTTTCTGTTAAATCAACTATGAACTTCCATCCATTTGTCATAAAGAAGATAGCTCCAGCTTCTTTAAAACCACCTTTGCCATCAGGTACAGGGTCAAACCCTACAAACCTCATACCTAATCCGTACTTGGTGTTATCTCTTAATGCTAACCAGTCTACGTACCTAGTCCAGACATCAGTACGAATATCTACGTTAGTTACGTCTGGATTTACGGTTATCAGCTTGTTGACACCATCGAAAGTTACTTTGCTTTGCAACTCCCAATCATCCCAATAACCGAAACCCAGACTAGCTAACATTTTATTCGATACTCCACAGTGTTAGTGATACACCAGCTAATGTTGGTGTATCAGCACCTTCCATCAGTCTAACTGAGATAGTAGCGACATCAGAAGTAGCGTGATTGTAACGCCTAGTTACACCTGATTTACTAGCATTGAATACACCATCAACTACCATGTTAGAGTCTCTTCCGGCTCCGACAAACCTACCAAATCTACGAGTATCATCTGTGACTGTAATAGCTGTAGCTCCTGCGTCGAAATCAACTGTACCATTACTCTCAAGCCATGTATCGCCTGTTAGAGTGGCGTTAACATCAGTTCTAATTTCTATGTGCTCACTACCAGCTAAGCATGAAATTACTCTTGGTAGAACTCTTGATCTATTAGGATCACCTGCTGCTGTTAGTTGTGAAGGTCTGTAAGACAAAACAGGAACCCAAACATCTGAGCTAACTGTAATCTGGTTAGAATGCGATACTTGAGAATGAATGAAGTCATCGTAGCCATCATTTGTAACAGTCACACAGTACACATGCATTGTTGAATCACTGCCAGTAATAGCGGTATTAGTTTGACTCATATGCAATGCCATTGAGGCAGATTCCATATAAGGCCTATCTAGCTCAGCATAGTGACTTTCTCTATGGCATAAAACCTTAACACCTGATACATACTGACCAAACTCTACGATACCCATTGAAAGGTATTGGAAGCTAATCCACCAAATATTACCTTTTTGGGGAAGTGTAGTCACACCAGAATCACCAGTACCATCAAGGTTATCGTGACTCCAAGAACCTTGTGGGATTCTTGTTGTGATGTTGGATAGCGAATCATGTATAAGAAAACTTAAAACACCATCCCTCTCTTCCATGATGATTTTATCATTTTCACTCTTCCAGCCAATTTCACGAGTTAGACCAACTTTCCCAACTGTAGAGGTTGAAGTCCATGTCAATGTCATGTCATTTAAAGGTCTGTAGTTATAGAACCTGTGGCTATTGTAAGCTGATACATCACCATTTAGCGTAGTGTTGTTGAGCTTCATACCTCTATTGACTAAATCATTGGTAACTGTAGCTGATCCAGTTTCAGTCTTCATAAATTTAGAGGCGTAATCACGCTCATAGAATTTATAAACACCCATCAGATTCACTTCTGATACTGTCTGCCTACCAAAGATATCAAATACTGGTGAGCCATCAGCAAACCGAGTATAAGCAGCACCCTTGTTATCTACGGACTGATGCTGGTCAGGGTTATCCTTATCCCCAACATGCACCACTTGCGTATAGATGTCATTAACGCCATCGTTACTTAGTCCAGCATTTACCCTCTTCCCTGTTGAGGTATCTGCTGGTGGTCTAATAAAATCAGTCATAAGTTATCCTAAGCTGGGTTAGAGTAGCCTCTATCTTGCTCGGCTGTTAGTGTAAATGATTGCCCTGTAGTACCACCAATAGTACCAGTAGCTACAACGGGTTTAGCGCTCCCGGCGTTACCAGCTACGATGATAATATCAGCATCAGTGGCTTGAGTTCTACCACCTTGGGTGTTGGAATCATAAGCAAAGTTAAAGTTGATAGCAGCTTGCGTAATAGTACCTGTAATTGGAACACCATCTTTGTCATTCACTGTAATAGCTGATGATTCACCATAGTCTTCTAGTGCGTTAGGAACATCATCAAAGTACATTCTGTAGTAGCCAGTACCACCAGATGTAAGGAATGAGTTGAAGTTCAGAGTACCTGTAGCAATAAATGGGAACTTACGAAGAGTAGCACCATTATCATAGAATTCAATGGTTGTAACATCTTCTGCTTGTACGCCGTTAAAACCGGAGATGAATACACCACTACCACCACCATTAGCATTGGCAGGAACTAACTTGCCACACTCTAGCGTGTCACCCGCAAACAGCATTGTCTCATCAGCAGTATTACCTGTGATAACACCTGTCACTGTATTGATGTCTGCATTCTGTCGCATTTGGTAATGCATCCAAGTATAGATCTGTGCTTTAGTAGCAGTGATCGGGGTAGCCCGTTGGATTGTGAATGAACTGCCAGTAGCACCTGTAGGGAATGTACCTGTAATTGTTACCACAGTACCTGTAGGTGTGCCTGAGATGTTATAAGTACCTGCATCAGCACCTTCGTGGATAGTTACTGTACCGCCTGTAAAGTCAGCGCCCACAATGCCAGCTTCAGCAGAAGTAAGTGTAGAACCTGATGCACCGGTAGCACCATCAACGCCAGAGTGCGTACCTACGTCTAGTACGATACCAAAATCTCTAGGGGTGCCGACTAAGTCAACGTCAATGCTGAAAGCAGTATCGAAATACTTAAGGCTAAGTTCTTGCCAAGGGTCTGTAGCACCACCAACTGTACCATCGACATCAGTGATCTTTAGATCAAGCTCATTGGCAGCAACCGGGAAACCAATCTTATAAGCACCAGTAGCTGTTTCGTTAACCAACGCTAAATCAGCAGAAGCGTACTTGTATTGGTATTCACGAGCAAACACTTTAAAGAAGGCTCTGTCATCAAAGTTACCGTTAGCAGCATCCCCAAATACTTGAATACCTTCATTGATGTTGTCTGTAAAAGTAAAGTCAGCAGAAGCCCCACCAGAAATCTTTTGGTAGTACAACTGAGCGCCTGTAGATACAGCACCCTGAGATACAGCACCAACATACTCTCTGTTTAGAGCAGAGGTATCATCGTACTCAGCCCAACCAATGCTACGCATGTAAGTACGTGTAGCGTCATCGGCAGGTGCCCAACCATTGTACGAAGCACCATCAAAGCCAAATACGAACATACCGGCTCTTGGGTCACCAATAACGTACGCAGGGAATGGGTATTTGTTGTAAGCAGCAGTTGTCCACAGATCAACAAACTTTGAGTACAAAGCCTGACCTGAAGCACCATCTTTAGCAACTAAGTTGCCAGTAGCTACAAGCTGGAATGTTGGAGGAGTAGCAGTCTCATCTAAGACAAGTTCTGTTGCTACGTTTAAATCATCGGGATCGATTAGTAATGCCATTTTATGCTACCTCTTTAAGTTCTAAGTATTCGCTATCTTTATTCCAAACCTTCCATACACCGTTACCGATATGCATTCTACCTATAGCTTCAAAGGTTCTATCCTCTAATTCTATAGTGGTAAGGTCTGTATGAATGTTCTCAGCAAGAACGTTCTTGCTGGTATCTCTAACTATTGCTATTTTCATGGTGGATTATCATACCCTCTATCTTGTGTTTGCTGAACAGGTATCGACTGAACACTAGATGAATAAGGTGTCATGTTGATAACCAAGAATTTATAACCTGCCTTAATAAGTGTAATGAAACCGTTAGTACCGCCTACTGACTGGCTAAATGTATAGCTAGTGCCACTAGACTCAGTACCTGTCCCAATCTCTACTGCTGCTGCTCCCTGTACGCCTGTATAAGCGTGAATCTCTGTCCCAGCTACCAATCCAGTCAGTGTAACGTCTACTGCGGCATTAACTACTACAGTTCCTGTACCCACGTTGTTGTAAGTTGGAGTTGATCCTCCTGATACATTTATTGTCAGTGTTTGACCCGATGCAACACTGACTAAAACAGCTTCATTACCCGTTGCTCCGTTTACTACTGCATAGCCTGACAGAGTATTGTTCCAAGTAACTGAGGTTGTTGCAGCTATTGTACCAAGATCAACTGCATGATTAGATCCATCAGATACGAACGTACCACCAGATACTAGAGCTAAATCATCTACCAATAGGGATACACTATTTGGTGACTCAGTAAAAGTTACATTAGTGAGTGTTGCTCCATTTTGGGTAACTAATCCACATCTTACGAACTTAGCACCAGGCATTACACTATTCGAGTCATAGGTGAATGTACCCATGTCGTTGAACGTCATACCCGTGTGATCTATTAATAGCGATGAAACAGCGTTGAAGCTACCCTTAGAGTTCGTACCAACTGCTGAGATTGTGCCGTTATTCCATATACAAGTTGAACCAGCGTTAACCACTTCAAATGCTTGGAATGCAGGATCTACGAACTCTAAGTCATTAAGAGATATGTTGAAGTTGCTATCCTTAAAGTAGGCCGCTGTAGCAGCTGTACCTATGGAGAAGTGACATTGCATTGTATAAGAACCTGAGATTCCAGGAACACCTTGAAGTTGACCGTATCTATTAGCCTGTAAATCATTCTTAGCTGCTGCACCAGTAAACGTAGCAGGAGTACCTGAGTCACCAGCTGTGACTTCGTAACTTCTACCTTGACGTATTGCATCAATACCTAGAGGGGCACCTTTAGTTGGACCACCAACTAGCTTAGCTTGACCACCGTAAGTGTCCATAGCCGTGTGTGAAATTGTACCTGTACTAGCTGTCGCATTTTCAGGATCTACTACAGCACATATCCAAGGGGCACCGTAGTCAATAGTATCTGATCCAGCATAGTTGTATGTATTAATAGCATTTGATGCTGAACCCATAACAATAGAGATGCCGCCGTTAGCTTTAGTATCTAGTGAGCCAGGAGTCGTATGAGTAATCCAAGTATAGACAGCAGACAGATCACCTGTAGTAAGTGCTGTTGCAGTAGTGTCTTCAACCATGCCTTTTGTAGCATTAGCGAAAGCATTCTTAGATAGGCAGTTGACACCTTGAATGAAGTAATCAGTCTCAATGTTTAGACCTGATGCACCACCACCTAAAGCTGCCCAATTACCAGTAGACACTGCATCATCTGGTATTAACGCAGTAAGATCAGAAGTGTATATAGCAACAGCCATCTATCTTTTAACCTTTGAATTCATATGTCTGAGTCTGTCTTGGGTATATGAATTTACCTGTAATTCTTCCCTTAAGTCAGTTAATTCACCAAGCTCTTTAATCGTATACTCGTTTGTAATCCATTCATCACCGCTGGCTTCAAACCTAGCATACATCGAGTTAACAGCGCCTTTTAGGCTTTGCCTTCTCATTTGTAGGGACAATTCATCTATCTTTTTAGACGCTAACTTCATACTAATCATAACGGACTCATATAGGACTGCTACACAAACAAATACAACGGTTAAAAAGACTTTGCTATGCTCTGGTATGAAGTCAGCTAGTAATGGGAAGCTTTGCCATATAACAACCACTACAAGAAGTATCAGTATTGTGAACGGACTAATCTTTCCTAATATGCTTTTAAAAACAACTTCAAACATCTTTACCGCCTTTGTAACGCACCCAACCGCCTGCGCGAACACCCAGCCAGACCGTGTATCGTTTAATACGGCCTACGCCATTCTCTTTCATTGCTTTTAAAAAAACGCCATCAGCACCGCTTCTGCTTATTGCCCTATGCCATACCCCTGAGTAAAGGAAGTCATGTAGAACGCTAGGTTCTGTTAATCTGCCTGTTGGCCTACCTATTACCGATAACATCACCCTAGGTATTGATGCAAAATCAGTGATAAACCCCTTTGGAACTTTGATAACGCATGTTTCAGAAGACGCATAAGCTAAAGCAGATGATAACGTCCACGACGTGCCTTTACCGTGTGTGACTTCTAGCTTAGTGATGAACGGCATTAATTAGCCTTTCTTTGGTTTTGCTGCTGGCTTCTTAGCCGCTGGCTTCTCTCTTGATCCCGCCTCAGCCTTGGCTGCTGCTTCCCTTCGCTGTCTTTCAAATGCTGCTAAACCCATGATGCTCTCCTTGTTAAAGAAAGGGCGGCTTTTTACACCGCCCTGAACTATCTAGCCGTTAGTGATGATCTGAGCAATACGAACGTTTTTACGCTCATATACTCGGTTCCAGTTACCAACTGTTGCAAGTTCTGCATTAGTTGGACTAGCGCCTGCCACTGCCGCACTTTGGAAAGCTACACCACGTGGGTGCATGATAAAGTGTGAACGAGTGATAAGAATGTCATTACCCGCTAGTGAATCACGATCTGTCTCACTAGGTACTGGAGCTGACCCTTGACCCATGCCTAACGCACCGCTACCGAATAGGTAAGTAGTGTATTGAGGCGCTGCATCGCCAACCAATGGCCCTGCTGCTGGGGTATAAGGCATGCCATCGTCAATAACTAAGCGGATGCCGCGATACGTTTCAACTTCTGCATCACCCTGTGATTCTTTCTCAAATGAGATTGAATCCAATTTTTTAAGGTTACTGTAAACAGTCGAGTGCATCGCGATACCAGCAATACCGCCAAGCGCATCACCGAAAGTAGCTTGACCGTCAACGAAAGCATCGCCACTGAATTTAGTGCCTGCTGCAATATCCGCATTAGTCGCGCCATGGATATCAGAAGTCATGTCACTTGAATCATTAGCAACGTTGTCTAAGAAAACACCCGCTAATGAGTTAAGACCGACCGCCTGGTAACGTCTAGCCCAATAATCAGCAACTAGATTGCCAATAGCTGCCATTGGATCAGAGCCAGCCAATGCTTTGGCTAGATCATTAACCGACCATGCTCGACCGCGCATTAATAGTGCTGCGATATCTTGGCCTGAACCAATTTTGGCAGGAGTCAATGAGCCTGAGTCACTTAGGATTTCATCGTCACCTGTTAGATCCGTCCAAAAAGGCATATTGATTAATTTGCCACCTTGTGATGCCAGCGCGTTTAGTTCGGGATTAGTTGAAACAATGCCGCCCATGTAGAACGCCGCCAATTCTGCGGTTTTTTCTTGAACATAAGGATTAAATACTTCTGGGACAATTACGTCCGCGATTGTGGTTGTAGCCATTTGCGTTTACCTTTTTATTTAGTTTGCGCGGCTACTTTTAGTGCCGCATATTTTGCAGGATCAGCTTTTAATAACGCTGCCTGCTCAGTTAAATTAAAATGCTCCGTCTTAAACGGGTTATTAATTGCGGCACTGCCGTCGCCCCCTGTAGCACCGCCACCAGAAGCTTGATTTCCTCTTAGTAAAGAGTTATACCTCTCATTCGATTTAAATTCAACACTTAATTGTTCAAGGGTTGAAACTGTTAGCTCCCCATCCTCACTAAGCACCTTTAAGCCGTCGCTGGTACTCTTTAAGCGCCTAGCTATAAAATCACTAAGGATAGTTGCGTTGTGGCCGTCTGCAAGCTCTGCTGCAATCTTCATTGCTGCTGAGCCTACTCGCTCTTTGCTTACGCTTGCTTCCACTGTTGATAGCTGTGCGCTTAATCTTTCGCGTTCTTCCTCTGAACTTTTGAGTAACTGCTCATAGTCGCCATCTTTTCTGGCTTTATCCGCAATAGCTTTGGCTGCTGCGTCGGATTCTTCTTTCGCCTTATTTTTAGCTTTCTTAGTCTCACCCAATAATTCCTGAACTTTGTCAGCCAAAGACTTAACGTCACCAACGTTTAAAGAATCGGTTATTGATTTCAATGCCTCGCGCTCAGTAGCGGATTCTTCAATCTCTGCCTTTTGCGCTTCAATTAGTTTTAATGCTTCTTCGAGTTCCATTTTATGTCTCCACTAGAGTTTTGGTGCGTCACTGACGCGGTTAATCGAACGCCAAAGGGTTTAAAGCCTTTAGTTGTTCTAAGGTGTACTCCTTCCCCGTATCATCGGAAAAGCTTTTGATTGATATTTTGCCTGATCTGAATAGCTTGGCTCGCTCTACGCCTAACACTTCATCTTGTACGCTGTGAGGCTGGTCTTTTAGCCAGCCACCGTATGTTGTTTTTGCACTTACTGGCCCACCTTGTGCTGCTCGTTTTCCTGTTACGCCTGCGCCTAGGTTGTATTTAGGGTTAATGCGAGCGGTTCTCATGCTCCTGCAATTCCAATGGACGGGCGGGTGAGGCCCTTCTCCAATTTCGTGCTTACTCCCATCTAGGCTGGCACAAATTCTTGTGACTCTGGAATCTAGCACCGACACATATTCTTCGCCAATTATCACATCGTCATTAGCCTTATAAACCTCCGATCTAGCCAATGAGCCAACCTGATTAGTCGCTGTTCTAATAACCGCCTCGGCTTGCTGCTTAGTCCTGACATTGACTTCATCCATTACCGCATCGGTGACTTCTTTTAGTGTGCTGCCCATTGCTGAATGATCGCGTATTATTTGCTCAACTACTTTCGCTTTCTTCTCTGAAAATTGCCGGACTATTCCGCTAATCGTGGTCTTTTCTGCTGTTTTGCCGTTAAGTAATGTCATCGGCTTATTGGCAAATGCGGATAATAGCTGTTCTGTAGATGGCGAATCAAACGTGGACAATGCTGTCGAGTTAACAAGTGCTTTACCTGCAAATTCGGCCTCTTCTTTTGCGAATGCCGCCGCACCTGTAAGAATATCGTCACCAAACTCTGCAAGAATGTCGCGCGCTAACCTTGCTATTTGAGCCGCTACCGCTACGCCTGATTGGAGTTCATAGCTTTTCTTCAAGCCAGCTTTAGCCCTTGCCGATAATCTCTGCAAATGAACTAATAGCCGTCTGGCCTCAGCTTTAGAGTATCGCTGTGTAAAGATCTGACGACGAGTGAGAATATCTATCAATCTTTGATTGCTACTCATTTATAAGAGCGGGCTTACCTGCTCAACTTCGCCCTCGATATCTTCATCGGTTCTATCAGTTGCGATAATCCCAGCTTTACGCACTGATTTCCTAATGTCAGTCTTAGCAATGATCTGCCTGTCGTATAACTGAATCTCGGCCATAATGTCAGCCGGTTGTTTCTTAGCTTCGTAAAAGTCTGAATTGATAACAAACGTCACTTCTTCATTTTCTGATACGCCCATAAACATGCCGCACCAAGTAACCGCTTTAGCAATGGCTAGCGAAGCATTACCGACAACGTTAGCTAATACTGAGTTATCCCCAGCGTGCTTAATCCTTGCTGCTTCTGCCGTTTCTGCTTGCCCTGTTGCTTGAATAAGTCTAGCCCCAATGCTTACCATCTGAGCCTCTTTGTGAATCATTGCTTCCATTGCCATGCTATTTGGCTGAGCCTGTAGCATTAAAGCGCCACCGCCTTCTGGTAGTGTCCACGCGTTACGTGAACCGAATTTAAACGTACCACCAGCTTTATCAACCCATGTTTGCGTTAGTCCTGATATTACCGCTTGAGGCTGTCCAACCAAAAACACCGACTCTTCATAGTCCGCACTATTGCGATAATGTCCTACGTTAACCTCTGCAATGTCGATCAAAGGCGCGTCATCAACATCGGGATCGTTAGCATAAGCACCGGCCATAACGAACGGTATTACATCGAACGTTTGCCCATTGCCTTGAGACGGTGAAAATGTATCAAGGATCGAGTCGTCACGCCAAATATAAACCGTATAAACGCCACCAAGCAACATAAGCACGCGATATTGCTCTATATCCTCCTGCTGAAATTCATCACCCTCACCCTTGGCTGTTTCTTTCAATACGACTAAAGTTAGCTTCGATTGCCCGTTAACCGTTTCAGTCGCCCAGTTAATGATTGATTCAGCCGGGTAAGTCTTAATACTTGCTTGAATGCCGCTTGTTTGCGCTGCCGTTTGGCCTGCTTCGGTCTTAGGGTAATCGGCCAATAAACCATAGCGGCCTGTTATCAACAAATCACCGACTGCTTTTTTGCCTAATTGCTCAATGCTTAATCCATCACCCGTGGCATTATCTGTTAAATATTCAATTTGGCTTGGCAGCTCTATTTCTGAATCTTTACGAAAGGCCATGCCAACCATCGCGTTTTTAGTTCGTGCCGTGACATTCAAGAATTGAGCCGATTGTAAATAATCCGCGTATCGTTGCGCTGCATCATCAGCTTCTGGATCAGGGTTTCTTAAATACGTTAATGTTGCTGCTTTGATAGCCTTTGCGCCTTTTACGCAATCCCGCGCCATCTTCCACTTGCTTAAACTGTCTGAATATTGCGGGTGTATTGAGTCAACTGGCATTTTAGAATCTCACTTTAATTTGTGTTACTGGTTTATTAATCGGGTATTTTCGATTAACGAAATAACCGGAACAATCAAGCCAATCATCTACCGCTGGATGCTCATTGCTTTTTTCCGGTGCGCCTTTCTTATCATAACCCTGTATTTCTAGCGCGTTAGTTAAATTCGGGCATTTATCAGTATTAATCTTGATCTTATCATGTGACAGAAGCGCATTAAAAGCGTTTATTCTATCGCGTACCGGCGGGTTAGCGCTTGGTGCGTCAACCAAATATCCAGCGCCT
>JQIA01000378.1_pt1 | contig 22055 bp, 18 predicted proteins | sample 811431 | NCBI WGS metagenome assembly JQIA01 (sample SAMN02998118, study PRJNA258478) | marine sediment metagenome | biome: marine; feature: seafloor; material: sediment; isolation source: oil-polluted sediment collected from 3 locations (0.5 km, 0.7 km and 0.9 km)... | place: USA: Gulf of Mexico ...
TCCCAAATCTCTTGAGAGAATAAATTATAGGCTCTGGAGCCGGTATCACCCCAAACCAACGCTGAGGCCACATAGCTATTAGCTGCTGTATAATTATGAGTCAGAGCAGCAGACAGGTTTATATCGCCGTTGATTTGCACATCTGCTGCTTGCACCATATCTTCAATACGATCTACGATAGAAAATGGAGCCACCAAAGCCGCAGCATACTTATCCTGAAGGGTTAATGGATTACCGAATGTAACCGTCCCTGCTGCTCTGTCAGCGACATACTCAGTAGGGTCAAGCCGTTTACCTGCTGAATCAATTACTTCAATGTACGCCTGTCCTGAGCGGGCCAGAGTGTCTACCTGATCAGCAACCGGAGTACCACCAACAACAGCAGTGGTAGTCTCATCAAATATAATCAAGTGTCTGCCATATTCAAACACAGGTACTCGGCCATCAATCGGTAGCCGGATAGGGTTTAAACCCAGTAGTTCTGGATCAACAGGTAAGTTTTTTTCAGCGATAGCATCATATTTAAAACTGGCAGGGAAAGCAGGGTTGGTAAATTCTAAATGAACCATCCCAGTTTCAGCATCCACATAACTTAACCCTGAGTCTATGTTGGTTCCGGTGATTACTCCATTCTGATCTGTGGTAGCCACTCTCAAAACGGTAGGATCGTCAGCAGTGTTGTATCTCAACTGAAGTGATGAAGTGATGATTTTTGTTGCTGCTGTTTTAAATGTAAATTTAACAGACTGTTCATCCTCTACACCAATCTCATTAGTACCCAAAGCGTAAAATTTTAAATAAAACTGATTAGGGTCGAGTAAATATTGAACATTAATTATTCCATCCGCATAGTTAATATCCCCAACTTGCAGTGAGGTAGTAATGTCCGATCTTTTAAATATAACTCCGTCTTTACTGTAAAAATTATTAGCAATTTGATTGTTATCAGTTAATATTTTAAAAGCAACCTCACCACCAATGTACCCGTCAGTGGTAATGACGTATTGGCAAACATTTTCCATCTTGTCAGTGATAACTTTATTTAAAGGATATGATGCCGGTACACCTTTTTTATATTTTACATTTACAATAACGTTGGCTTTCATCACAGGTTTAGCTTGAATGTCTTTATAGCGAGGGTCAGCTTCTGAAATTAATGCTATATTTAGATTCCCAAAACCTGTGATGGTGATAGTAGAGGGTGTCAATGATACATCGCCATTAGCAGCAACAGACCCCCACACTCTATTCAATTGATCTGTTAAAACACCAGTAACATCACTTTTTAAAGTTACATATGACGGTGTTGTTACTGTCCAACCCTCGACAAAAACTGAAGAGTAATATGTTATTGGAAAATTCATAGAAACTAAACCAACATCTACAGTATCACCGATATTAAACGCATACACACCAGTAGTTCTATTCACCGTAACAAAACTAGCTTCCGCTATTTCAGCAGACAACGGTTCCCCTGGTTCCCCGAACCCTGGAGCAGCATAGTCATAAGTAATGACCACATCATTCGCACTTCCAGAATTATCAAATCTGTCACTCAATTGTAAAGCGTTAATCAGTAAATCTCCAGAGTGAGTATCTAACTCACCATCAATTGTCCCATCAGTATCTGACAACACACCATTAGCATCACTGGTTATAGTGCTTCCTTTAGCTACCAAACTAAAACTTAAAGGATTAATATTTTCATCCCCTAACTCAAATTTAAGATACATAGGGTGGGTCTCTGCTGTGCGATTTTTTAATTTTTCTAATGACCCCCAACTTATGATTGTTGTACTGTCAATATCAGGTAAAGAACCAAAGGTAACTAAAAGGGTTCCAGTGCCATCTAAATTATCATTGATAACAAAACTACCTATGGTTGGCTCAGTACCATATTGAAAAATACGATACCACTTACCTTGACTCCGGTAATCAACATACAGTTGACCGGATGACGGTAAAGGTGACACCACTTTGTTTAAAAAGAAACTTTGATTGGCTGAGGTTATCAAAATTGAAGTTGTAAATTGTAAATTAGAAGTTGCACCTACCCCTGATTCAAAATTGAAAGTGATATTACCAGATATTGTTATACCGCCAATCAGATTATCAATATCACCATTGACATAATTTATTGACGCTACAGGTAAATTAGTTAACGTATTAATTATATTGGTTTCACCATCATCAATATAGTCACCAAAACTTAAAGAACCAGGAGTGATACCGCAATTCAATGAACCAAACCAGTTACCTGTTGGTACAGATAAGCGTAGTGATATTAGATTACCTGAAGGAATTATTCCTTGACCACCACCTAACGCTGATTGATCAATAAGGGGTTCATGTGCTTTTGATGAAGGAACTAATGCTTCATAGATACTTTCAACAGTTATAGCAATATCACTAATGTCAGCATCTACAGCCAGTTTTTTAGTGCCGTAAAATTGTGCAGCATTAGCAATCTGAGTCGCGTAAGTGACTGCCTTACCGGATTGCATTCCTACAGGGTCAAAAGCACTACCCGCAAAACTAAAACCTAATGGTTGTTCTATTTCACATATGATTCTTCTTCTCGCAAAATCAACAATTGAAGACCCGTTATTCCACGACAGTAAAATAACTTTCTCATCCATATCAACGATACGGATATATTGCTCAAAACCACTGGGGTCAATCAATAAATAAACTTCACCTATGGAAGGAGTAGAGGAAGTTAACGCTTGTAAAAATGTAACTGATCTTGAACCAGTTACATGATTGCCGAAAAGATAAAATTGCTCTTCATAACTTGCTACCAAATAAGACTCAATAGCGTTCCTGGCATCAATGCGCTTATCGTGAGCATCATCAGTGTGGAATAATAAAGCACTCACTTTAGGGTCAGTAGGTTTTTTACGAATCATAGCATGAGCGCCATAATAGATATCGTTGTTTGCAGTGAAAACAGTAGGGAAAACTTTCCGTAATGCAACGTCACCGGAAACTGTATCAATACGTGAAATGTCAGGAAATAAATTGTTCACATTACCGTCAACTATTTCAGCAGAAGTTCTGCTACCACCACCGGAATCGTTATCAGTGTTATCCTGGGATTGATATATTTTTATGTCGTTTACAAGTATGGTCATTTTATACTTCCATCAGTTTGAGAGTTAAAGTGTAGTAGTCAGCAGTGAGTTGGATAGTTTTTCTCCAAACTGGTTTTGCTTCAATCGGTTTGTCACCGTCACGTTTGAACATTACAGTGAAAGTTCTGGCATCCGGTAAAGTGAGGGTCATCTGTTTGTCAGCGACATTGAGCATCGTATAGACTTCATCAAGAACAGTCTTAGTGATCCATACATTTTCACCACTAACCAACGTGATCGGTCTACCTGCTGTCAGTACATTTTCACTGACAACAATACCCCCACCGACCATAGGTTGAACGTCTTGCTGGATTGTGTTCCAGTCGTATTCATCCACCCATTCCAGGTCGTCAGGCAAGGTGATCGTTGTCACCCCATCGAATAAAAGCATTTTAGTTGACCCCTGTTAAATTATTATCTGCTAAATCTGATAGTGAGGATATTAAGGCATCCGCACTCTCTTGTCCAAACACGCTGACAGTTTTTGTCCCACCATTGTCACCAAACTTAAGATTCACCTGAATTACTTGACCGGCAGCAGCACCTGTCACCTGTCCTCCGCCTAATATAGTTGGGGTGGGAGGAGTAGTTGAAATTTTAGCATCATCTCTAAGAGTCTTCTTCTCTTCAGCTAAACGAATTTTTTCTTCCTTAACTTCCTCAATCCTGTCAGCTTCACGTTGCTTCTTTTCATCCTTAAAATTCTTAGTTTCAATAGTGTGAATCTTACCTAGTGTGATAAGATTTTCTCTGGCTTTTTTGATTGCATCGGAATCACCTGAAGCAGTTGCTTCATCGAGAAGTTTCTGACCGTCTAACATTTCCTGCTTAAATCTACGTGCAAGAATGTCACCTTCCTTACCTAACAATTTATCTAAACGATCCTGAGTTCTGTCGAGTGTCCGGTTTATCGAATCATCTAAACGTTCAAATTCTTTACGTGCAGTATCAATAGCTCTGCGTAAAGGTTCCAACTGCTGATCACCGAGTTTATTAAAACCTGTGGTAGCACGATTGGTTGCATCATTCAATTCATTAAGCGTAAGGCTACCTTCTTGCACCTGATCCAACAGATTACGCATTGCGATAGTCTGGCCGACAGTCTCACGTTTGTGTTGTGATGCAGCGTTTGTCATACTATTAAGATCACCGAACCATTCAGCAGAACCTAAACTGAGTTTCCTAACACCTTTTTCCATAGTGTCATACTGCTTGGTTAATTCCTCCATCGATAGTGCTGTAAAATCATACTGTTTACGCAACGCTAACTGAGCGTTAACATGTGCTGAAACGGCAACGGTTGCTTTATTTTCAGCTTCAACCACTTCATCAATTAAATCTACATTCTCCTGCAACGCATCCGTGTTATCTTTTACTGATTCAGTATTACCATCTACCTTATCAGTATTTGTTTTGATTGATTTTGTTAAGTTATCTGTGACCCCTTTAAGTAGAGATTGCCTAGCTATAAGTTCACCCATCTCTTTTTTATATTCACCGACTTTCACTCTACCTGCATCGTATGCTGCTTTCAACGAACTAATTGAAGCTTCATTTTTACGATTTAATTGCTCAACTTTAAACTTAGTTGCTGACTCAAGTTCTTGAGAAAAAACTAATGTTCGTTGAGCTTCAGCTAAATCCCTGGTTGCAGTTGCGGCATCACGAGAAGCTTGCTCATAAAGTATATTACCTTCAGTGGATTCAGCCATTGTTGATTTAGCTTTCTCTAGTGTCAGCTTTAACTTCGCAATATCATCCTTTAAACCAATCACCGCATCAGAAGCATTCAAATAAGTATTATTAGAATTTTCAACTTTTAATCTAGCTGCTTCGGTAGCTGCTGCAACTCTTTGTTCCGCAATTTCTACAGCGGTCAACTGTTCACGATATTCTGTTTCGGTGATGATTTTTTCTTTTAAATCTTTATCAGCTTGTAAACGAATTTCATTGAGGGTTGACTCACCTGTTTTAACCAACTGCAACATTGACTCAATTTCAACTAACAATTCAGACTGTTGCTGATATGTTACCTCTCTACGTTTTGCTGCTTGCTCAGATAATTTTCCTTCAATTTCAATTTCACGATTATTAGCAACAATGCTGACGGTTAATTCACGGTAAATTTCCTGAAGTTCTTTATTAAATTTCCCAGATTTAATTATCGATTCAAGTTGTTTTTTTTGTTCGTCCGAAAGTCTACTTACACCTTCCGCATATTTGTTAGCGTTATTTAAAACATCACGATACGCATCTGAAGAAACTCCATTAAAATCACTGATAGCATCTTCAGCATCTTTGAAATCCTCACTAGCCCCCTTAAACAAATTAGCTTGAGCTTCCCGCATGTTGGTAATGTTCTTATCAAATTGTTTACCAGATGTTGACCACCAATTAAGGAACTCACCTAATTGTATCCGCCATTCTAAAAATCCTGCTGCCGCCAATTGTAGAGTCCCTAGAATAAGGTTCATACCTGTACGAAACCCATCTACAGCTATCGAAACAAAACTTATCTCATTACCGAAATTTGTAAAACTACCAACAATTTGATTAACAGAAATTCCCAATTCTAAAATATCTCTACCTGCTTCAACTAGATATTCCATCATTTGTGTTACAGCTTCAGCGTTCTCATCAATAATTCTGGAAAACTCTCTCACTGCTTCATCGGTTTCATCAGAATAAGCTTCGCCAATTTTAGTTTGTAATTCAGTGAATTTATTAACTAATCGAGATAAAGTCGATTCTTGTGAAGCGTAAGCTTTAGCAGCTTCCAGAATGTGTCTGTTAGCAGCTTCCGAAGCAGTGCCTACATTTTTAATGTTACGCTCTAATCGATCAACATTATTAGCTAATGCATCGAACACAGAAATACTTTCATTGGCGGTAATACCAAATGCTTTAAGTGTATTCTGAGCAGTACCACCCTCATCTTTAACTCGCGCTAAACCAGCAATAAAGTCATTCAGGATTTTCTCTGGTCGTTCACCTAAATTTTCCTCAAGTTCAGCAGCAGTTTGTCCAGTAATCAAAGCCAACTGTTCAAGTTCTGCACCACCATTCAATACTGCGTTTTGTATTGTTGCTGACAATCTAATAAATGCAGATCGTGAACGTTCACCAGTTTGACCGAGTTCTTTTAATGTCGCACCATAAGCAGCAGCAGCAGTTGACCCTAAACCAATTGCTGTTGTTCCTGTGACAATTTCTTTTGTCATCTGAACGATTTCTGATTCAGTAGTCGCGGTAGTGTTACCTAACTCAACAACAACAGAAGCGAGAGCATCAATTGCTGGCACACCCTCTTTGGTCATTGTCAGTATGCGAGTCAATAATGTAGCAGCTTCATCACCCGCAAGATCAGTGGAAACATTCAGCGCATCCGCAGCAGCAACCATTTGTAAAATGCTGTCCGACCCTTCGACACCAAGTTGACCTGCAACTTCAGCATATTTCAACAGCTCATTAGTAGCTGTAGGTGTAATTTCTGTAGCGAGAGCTTGCAACTCCTTAGACATCTTAACAACTTCATCACGAGCTAAATCAGTGGTCTTCTGAACCTTAATCTGAGCAGCTTCTAATTCACCATACCCTTTAACGGATGAGGTTATTGCCTGAGTAGCTTTCTGTGCAGCAATGAATACGGTGTATGCTTGTGCAAGCCTCCTGGTGGCCTTTGTCAGTAAATCAGTACTTCGAGTACGCTTCGACATGTTGTCAGCAGCAAGGGCAGCATTTGACACCTTGACTTGCTTTTCTGTCAGCTTCAGTTGATTGCGTAGAGCAGCTTCACCTTTAATGTACTGAGCCTTGGTTATGGTTCCTTTTTTAAGTTCAGCATGAAGTTTACTGAGTTCAGCTTCATACGTTTTAAGTTTACTTGTAATTTTATCAGCAGCAAGAGCAGCGTTTTTATCGGCAGCGTCAGCGGCTTTCTGTGCAGCAGCTTTACGTTTAATATCTTTTATCTGACGGTTAAGTTGATCATTCCGGTCAGCAGCAGATTTCTTATGAACGTCAGCGACCTTTTTTGCAGCAGCGGTTTCCTGTGCTGACTGATCGATGACCTTTTTCTTTTCGAGATAAATTTCTTTTAATGTCGCAGCTTCAGTTTTATAAACCAACACTGACTCTTTAATTTCCTGCTGAGTCTTATTAATTCTCGCTGAGTATTCCTTTTCAACAGCGACAGCATTTTTCTGAGCAACACCTAATGTTTTAATGGCGGCTTTGGATTTATTTAATGCAGTGTTCTTTTTGGTGAGTTCAGAACGTTGAAGTTTTAATGCCGCGTTCTGATCACGAATTGCTTGACGATCTTCAGCAGTAGCTTTTGTGTTAGCCTTCAATGCTGTTTTAGATTTATCCATTGCTAGTTCAGCAGCAGATATGTTCGTCTTCAGTTCCTTGACTTCAGTTTGTAACTGATTGAATGACTGAATAGTATCTTGCTCAATCTTCAATTTATTAAGTTGTTTCTCTGCTGCGTCAGCGACCTTACCTAATCGTTCGACATCTTCCGATACTTGATTCAATTCATCAGAAGATAAATTCTTAGCGTCAATTATCAGTTGTACAATTTCTTCATTATCAGCCATTTACATTCTCCAAAAAAAAGGGGTCGCACTAGGCAACCCCTTCTTACCTTCTGTGATTAGTATTAATCTTATACGCTTTGATTCATTTGAATCTTAAAGAACTTAGACTTGGTAGCACCGAGAATCGAAGAATCTTTCAGGATGTCAAAAGTCATCGGTAAGGTCGCAAATTCATCGGTGATAAGGTTCAACGCTTGAGCAGGGTTGATCTTCACGCGATGTACAGTAACCAGGACAGGCTTGCCGGAGTCAGCTTCATTCAGACCATCGAATACCATCTTGTATTCACGACCGGAGTCAGCAAGAGTTTCAACGCTGGCTTCAGCAACACTTGTGTATGTCACCAGTATGTCACCATTAGCACCGAAAGTATTAGTTCCAGCAGCTTGCATGATAATACCGTTATTCTTAACAATATAATCATCACCGGCAATATAGGTAACCGTAGCCCCAGTGTTAGTAACTACCGGTGCGACTGTTTTATCCATCAATAAATTGACAGGAGTTAATGCACCTGCAATAGCCCCCACATGAGATTCAGCAGATTGAACAGCGCCAGCGGTCAAAGTAACCAACGCTCGTAATGCGAGTTTCAAGTTTGCGCTTGAAATGTCCAGAGCAGTAATTGCACCAGTAACAGAGTCAATGCGCGAGACAGTATTAACAACTGCTCCACCGGCATCTTCAAAGTCTTTTTGCTCTTTCTTATCTTCGTTCATAGCAAGGTTTAATTCAGAACAGTTACCTACTGACAGCAAGCCAGTGGAACCACCGATTTCTTCAAGATACACCGTACCTTTTCCGATAAAAGATTCATTACCCATTTTAAATATCCTCGTTAATTAAATTAAAAGTTTTCATAGTAACTGCTTGTGTGCTTGTGACAATAAGTTTATCACCAACTTTTCTAGGTGTACCGGCATGATTACAGGCAACACAAAATTTGACTTCAACACTGCCTTTAGGGATTACAGACTTAACCTTAACAGAAGTGGTTTTCTTCATTAGTGTCCTCCACAATGTAGTAAATTAAATCTTCAGGGATAGCCAACCAATCCTGACCATCAGGAGCTTCAGGAACACCAGTTCCGGTTTTACCTTTAGGTATTCTGACCAACATGCCTTTCTTCAGGATCGGATCACGCTGCGTACCGTCCCTATAATAACTAATTGAATTAGGTACAACAACTTGTGCCAATGTAGATTCTTCAAGGGCAGAACCTGGGATGACAATCATTCCGATTTTTGTATCTTGTGGGATCATTCTGACAATCACATTGTCATCCATTGGAATTATTTTTTTACTCATTAGTTTAAGACCTCTACGTAACTTATTGTTATATCCAGTTCAAAAAACGCATACTGGTCTTGCGAATCTGGAAGGTTGAAATTGACAGTTCCAAACTCTAAAGTAATTCCTGTCAAAGGGTTATCATAATTGTTCACTACTAAAGCTTTACGGACATCGAACAATAATGAATTTATATTCAAATTTACTAACTCTCGATTAACAGTGCTTACAGCTCCAATCAAACGCATCACCCTGTTGTTTTTTAACTTTGAATCACGAACCCCTGTTGTAACATCTGTAACAGGTTGAAATGAAATGGCAGGGAATGTCAAAGCACTTTTTGTACTCATTAAATCGTTAGCATAATGAATCATCCAACCAGGGAGGATTGAAACGTCATTTAGAAAACCATTTACTACACTGATATTATTCAGAGGAGCATCAATCATTTCCTGGATCACTGTATCTATGATTGTCATTTATCTAACCTGTTAAAATCTTTTAAGAATTCACCACGCATAAAGCGAGTGAGTCTAGGTTGTATATCTTCCCGAACACTCTTGAACAGTTGGTTAATGCTCCTGGAATGCAATGGTGTTCTACCGTAAGGTTTATTAGCTGCTCTTGCTTCTATCTGATATAATTTTTTACGTTTATTAGCAGTAGCGCCTTCACCTTTATTCAATCCTTTAGTTAATGCCTCCATTAAATCCTTATTGAACATCCCTAAAACCATTTCACCGGAACCCCTCAAGCGAACCTTTCGCGCCCCTTTTATTTCAAGTGCTGCCCCTGCTTTATTGATTCTAACTGTAGCACCGGTAGGTGATAATGAATAAGGATACCTTTCCATCAATGTACCCCTTTCCTCACCAGTTACAATTGCTGTCAGACTATCAGATTTAGCACGTTTCCTTACATGCAATCGAGCCTTAACATATGATGCAGTTAAATTAACTTCACTAACAATTTGAGTAATCGACTCTTGTTTAGAAAAGGTTGCAGCTTTATTCAAAACCAACGCTAAAGCAGTATTTACAATCTTATCTTTTCCGCGAATGCGTTTACTCAAATCCTTAATTTTATCTACAGTGTAGACAGGCATTAGTTGATCTTCACAATATCGACATACCATTTAGTTTGAGCCTCTTTACTCAAACCTGTAATCCTCCAGGTTTCATCGTCAGCAATAAATTCATCACCAACCATGACGGTAGATATCTGTGATTTTAAGATTGATGCTTCAACACGATAACCGGCAATTACACCAAAATCATTTTTAATAATTTGATTTTTATCAATGATGATGTCGATACCTTTCAACCTGTCACCACCGAATCTTTTATAAACGCATGACACGCCTAAAGTCGTATTAACGACCTCAGACGCATCACACATCATGTCAGCAAAATCACTCATGCTTTAAGATACTGCACCAGCAACAGAAGCAGACTGAATCAAACGAACAGGGACAGTGAGAACACCGTTACCGGCAGCCTCAGTTGTTACACCAAACAGGAAGTTTGCAGAAGCAGTACTACTCACTTCACCACCGGCAGCAATCAGATAAACCTTATCACCTTGACCTAGTACATTGGCTGAAGTCTTAGGTAAATCAAAAACACCTTCAGTAACCAGTTCACACAGCTCACCACTAGCAGCATTGTGAGCCGCTACACCACGTAGATCACCGACAATATAAGGCATACCAGACACCATCGTTTCGGTAGCAGTAACCGAGATGGTGTTACCGTTTTGTACAAAATTTTTCATTGTTGTTTCCTCTAAAATTTAAAGTAAGGTGCTACCGAAGCAGCACCTTCACTATGAGACTATTAAGCAGCACCAGTTGCCTTAGCCATCGCACGATAATCCACCAAACCAGCACCAAAATCTTTACGGACTTTCAATTCCATACCGTCGATATCAGTGTGCAAATTTGTTTCAGTGTACATCTCTTCTTCACCAGCAAGATATGCATATTCAAAAGTGTCAGCCATATTACTAAATGCATAATATGCAGTTTGTGAAATAACCCCTAAGCGAGGCTCAACACGATGCATAAGTGAACCCTGGAAAGGATTAGTGTTGCCAGAAGTCGCGGCAAGAATAGTCTGAACCAACACTTTCTCCACTGCTGTTTCCAGGTCTTCAGGAATAACCAACTGCTGATAAGAAATGTTCATGAAATTATCGTCGAGAGTCTTAACCTTGCGACCCAGTTTACGAAGATTTGATAATGCAGTTTCACCAAACGCAGAACCAGTTGTCAGCAGATTACCATGATCGGCGTGAAATAACGCTTTACCATCCTCCATAACAATACTATCAGCAGCATTGTTAAAGAAATCGTAATTCAGGATCAAACCCCAAACGATATTTGATTCCAAACGCGAACCAGCAGCACCGAACATGGCGGGTACGCGATCCAAAGCAGACATATCGTCATTGATAATCATCTTACGTGTAAACCCAATCTTACGCGCAAATGTACCGATACCATACTTCTCTTTACCTTCAGAGAATGTACCAGCCTTATACTCACCATGCTCACCCAATGGCAGCAAGTTTGGAGCGTCACCCAGGCTATAAGTGTGCTTGTCACGGAAATCATTCACAGTAGTTCTGCGACCGAGATCACGGAAGGTTTGCGGAGTTTCGTTGTATGCGGTTTGTAGATTTTTGTTCATCACATTTTCCAGGATCAGAGGAAAATCTGAAGTGGAATGAAATGCACGTTCCGCGACTTTATTACGCGACATTCCGCGTGTAGAAATACCCGATGACTCCACAAACTCACGAGCCACATCCAACAGAGTCATACCTGAGAATTGACGGATACCATCGTTCAACTCGATAACTGACCCACAACGATAACGTAAAGCGTTTTCAGCAAATTCACGAGTCTGTACCTGTTCATCAGAACGATCATCAGAATTCAGGCTGCCAGGATTCAGGCGAATGATATTTTCACTGTCAGCATTACCCAACTCAGAAATAACCAACCCGCGAAAACGATCAATACCTACATTGTCGGTAAAATTACGGATGGCAAAGTCATCTGTCAGACCTACAGCGCGTACAGCATCGATCATAGGTTGTAGCTGCGCTCGTTCCTCAGTGCGTACAGCAGTGGTATCAACCGGAGCAGCAGCGCGTACAGGCTCAACCGGAGCAGCAGCGCGTACAGGCTCAACCGGAGCAGCAGCGCGTACAGGCTCAACCGGAGCAGCAGCCGGAGCAGCAGCCGGAGCAGCAGCAGCAATGACAGCAGCATCATACTGACGTTGTAAAGTCGCTATCTCGTCAGCAGGAGCAGCACGTTGTTGGGCAGCTAAGATAGCTGCGCGGATTTGTTCAAGGGTCATCGGTATTTCCTCTCTAATTAAAATTTCAGAAAACTCAGGGGTAGGATTGTTTCTCACCCCATTGTTCGTTTCAAAGCTCACAGGTACGAATGATAGTTCATTAGCTGCCCAACTGGTAGCCCTATAAACTGGTAGTTCGCCCTCTTTCCTGGATTGCAGAGTATATTCAAAAACACTATAGCCTAAACTAACATGCGGGAGAATTCCTTCGCGCACTTTTTGGAATTTAACATCAGATTCTGCATCACTAGCAAAACGAACAATACCTATCAGTTCATTCGTTGCACTATCGATGCGATAATCTTCAGTGATCCCAAACACACCATCGATACCTGCGTATGATTGATGACTGTCAATCACTGACAAACCTTTATCCAGTCTCTCAGTGACAATGGATCGTTCAGATACGTCTAACTCTTCCATATATTCAGTATCAGTAGTCCAATCGTATCTACGCCCAGCTTGACCCGTAGTGAACACAACTTCAACAGTACGTTTTTCTACATTGACTGTTTCAGGACGGAAGGAAGCAACTCTCCGCTGATGTATTGTATTCACCTTCATTGCTCGTGTAACTTTTCTAGGCATCTTTCCGCCTCCCGGTTATTAATGGTTAAATTAGCTTTTATTGATATCAGGGTTTAAAATAAAAGAAGATTTTTTGACAGTTTGTTTCTTACCGTTTGCTGCCCAAACAACCTGGACATCATATTCAAAGTCACCATCTAAAGTCACATCACCTATAACGAAAGGAATGTAGATAATTCCAGTGAGAGGGTCAGAGTCTTTATCACAAGTGTAAGTAACAACAGTTTTATCGGCTTTCTTATATGACCATTGAATTGATGTTGCCAGGGATAAATCGAGAGGTGTTTTTTCTGTCTCACCAGATTTTTTAACTGACAATAACAGAGGGTGAGGATAATCATCACCCGTAAATCTTATAATCACATCATCAGGTTGTTCGCTCATTAAATTTCACCTACATCAATTTCATTTTCGTCAATGACAATTTCGTTAACTACATCTGCTATGACTAATTCGTTGTCGTGTGTTGATAGAACCAACTCAACAGGAGTAAATTCCTCTATGGAAATTTCTTTGTAGAATACAGGAAGCACACCCCCAGTACCAGTACCAACCTTCGGGTTATTAATATGATCCCAAAAGGTTGTACCTGATTGAATGGGTAGAGTGCTGTTTCCAGTTATTATTTCCCATAGATTTGGCATTACGGGAAGCTCTCCGTACCTAAGATATCCGCAACAGTAATGTCATTTAGATCACTAGCCAACTTGATACGAAAATCAAACATATAAGAATCATCAACCATTCCAGAGACAGTTATTTTAACCACCACCTTATCATGATTAAATTCGGCAGCAGTAAAATCGATTTCATAAATGCCGGTCGATGCAATTTCAGATACTACATCGGCTACCGAAAGCAAAGTCCATGCTCCAGCCCCATCTTTATAGTATGCAGTTAAGACCGGAGTAATTCCTGATTTATATTTGTCCGGTATTGTTGAGTCGATTGCTGGAAACGCCAGATAATACGCAGTATTCTTTTTAGCTACAATCATTTCATTCCTCTTGCCATTCCTCTATTTACCGATCTGGAAAGCCCTTTACCAAAACTAAGTAGCTTAAATATAATAGTAGGCCCGCAGGAACCTAGCTCGCCCCCTGTGTTCATCTTGAGCGGAGTTCTACAAGGTAGTTCTCCTTTAGTGTTGAGTAGGAAAGGATTCATTAGTAGAAGGGGTAAGCCCTACCTTTAGATGCAGCAAGCATGGTTGGGATATGCCAATCGACCCCGTCCATAAAGACATTATCTGTATTCTCTGTTCCAGTGCTTGCCACCCGCTTGATATGGACTTTAATAATCGTATCAATATCTGGAGTCGCTACCCCTGTGGCATCTTCTGTAATCATATGGCGGTAGGCAGAACCCTGTGCGGCCTCTTGCAAAAACATCTGAGACATAGCCGGATAGTTCGCAGTGTTATGTCCGTGTGCCATTGTATAGTCAAGCTGCCAACGTGGAGCGCCGGTATGTCCGTTATTAGTCTGCCAATGGACGTGCAAGAACATCTTGGCAGCTGCGTCAACCGAGGCAGGTAAGATGTTGTGGTTCACATGATAAAACATCCACATTTCATCACCGATGCTAAAGTCCCATCCATAGTCATCACCCTGTATCGATACAAAGGCTGGCGCATTCGGGCCTGATCCAATCTCGAACTGGAAAGGGGTTAAATCTGACCAGCCACCAAATAGATCACTCATAGCTATTCTCTCAAGCGCAGTTTGCCCTGCTTTCTGAATAGCTAGTTCATCGGTTCTATCGACATAACCGACTTGTGCCTGATCCATGCCTGAAATTTTCTTATTTGCCATTAGGGTGTTCTCTCTATTCCTGTTAGTGTAATTTTTCGCTGTAGGCGAGTAGTTGTCCTAATTGATTCAGTTTCCCCATCACCTGAAATCACTACAGGGTCAGCCACATCAAGCCCTTCTATGTTATGGAAGTCATCAATTCGAGTAGTAAGGGTATCCACTTTAGTTTCTGTGCTAACTCCATTAGCAATTGCAGTATCGACCTTACCTTCAATTGCTGCAATCCCTGCGTTGTTAGGAGCTACACCAGTCAACCAATCACCTTGATTTAATTGTAGTTCATTGGTATCGACAAGCACTGCATCCACCTTACCGTCTATAGTTGCTAACTGACTGTCTAGGTCAGCCACCGCTAGACCTAATGCTGCTCTGGTAGCTGCTGCATCTAAACCACCAACCCCGCTTATTTGATTAGGTAGAGTAGTTCCAGTATCCTCAAGAATTAAATCAACCTTACCATCAATAACACTGGATGCAATGTCTACATTATCCAAATTAGGTGCTCTTACAGCGGTATAGCCCTGCTCTGTTAATGCTTCTTTTACGGTAGCCTTATTAACTGCTGTACCAGTAGTTACTTCTACCACTGAAACGTTCCCTAACCAATTACCTATACCAACCCCAAAGCCGGAACTTGTAGGCTCTCTTGCAGGGTAAAGGCCGTCTGACCGGTAGATACGTTTCGAGTCAGTACGGTGGAAAGATGAACCTGCGTTATTGTTAAACCACAGATCAAGAGTAGGTACATTTACGCGGTAAGCACCTTCTGCCGCTGTAATTCCTCCCCAAAATTGGTCGATCCCTTCTTCCGTAGTCAACTGTAAACAGAAGAAAGCATACGCCTCATCTGAAGTCCAGTTACCAGCCACCATAAAGTCAATCTCATCATTAGCAAAGTCACCCGCGAACTTAGCTGTAACCGGAGCGCTTGAACCATCTACAGCATTGATAGTGTACCACTCGTCAGTAATAATAAAATTGGTTGCATCTACGCTGAACCCAAGACTTGAAGCCGTTACAAAAGTTTCAAAATATTTAAAAGTAGAAGCACCATTCAATTCCGCAAACCTGATACGTACTAAATCCTCTGCCGCGAAAGTAGGAGCACCAGAGAGGAGCAAATCTCCAGCATCATTAATTAATAGAAAGTCACCAGCATCGTTAATTAACACTAGACCTCCTGGATCTGCGTCGATATAGTTTTCAAAATAAGATGCACTGGCTGGATCGCCGGAGTAGAAAGGGTGACCTTGTGTAATATTATAGATTTCTAGCCTTATTTCATTCCCATCGGTAGGCAGGTTAGACACAGTGATACTCGCTGTTACTGCCGGAATATAATAATCGCCTGGAGTATCCGACTCAAATTGAGTAAAATCTGGATGATCTGCACCTGAACGCTCAACATAGAATCCCACAGCTACAGGAGTTACCCCTTCTTCATATCCATTTTCTGTCTCTATTGTTGCGCCGTTATAGATCACCATGTCAGGCATTTCAAACCACGTAAGACCTGTTCCTCCAGGTATAACGCCATTGGGATCAGCTACCCCCTGCATGTTTATCCAGTCCGCAATATCCGCACCTGAATTATTATTAGCATCGACCCACTTATACGCAAAAGCTTTATCCCCTACTACTCCGCCTGTAACCAGCGTCATACCAGTTATAGCCGGATCAACCCCTGTATAACCATGATTTACATTTGATAGTGGGATTGTGTACAGCGTGGATTTAAGCGCCGATACACCAGCATTAACCAGTACATCTAACCGACCCTGCTTTGAGCCAGCTAGGAATGATTTAATCAGCAGGTAATCATCAGTGTTACTGTCTGGCGTACCATCATGATTAGCGTCAGCGTAATACTGAAAAGTTTCATCAACCACATCATTCGTCAGAGTGATGGCAGTTGAATTGCCAGAGTTTGTGTTTCTGTAATGCGTAGTAGCTCCAGCGATATTTCCTACTGACTGAATTGAATACCATTTTTCAATCGGATTTAAGAAATCAAGTACGTGGTAAACCTCTGAACCTGCACCTTTCCAATACTGCATATCAGTTACAGTCATGCCATCAGTTTGATCAACACGTACCAGTCCTGGAATAGCATCCATCAATAACGGAGTATTGTAATAGCTGCTATTTAAACGTATCAAATCAGCTATTGATGATCTAATATTCAGTGCGTTTTGATCAGCAAGGATATTTAGGACTTTCGTCCCCCTGTCATATGTGTAGTGTGTTGTTACTGCCAGGCTATGATTTTCGTTATAGACTTCATCAAAATCCATCTCGATATCGTAATCACCATCTATCGGGATTACGTTCTGCCTGTTTATTGGCACATAACTTTGGAATACAGCTTCAATGTCAATTGGATCAGCATCAGGCCAAACATAATCGAGTGTTGTGTTTGTATCGCTATCAACGATAGTTTGTAAATCATCCTGAAAGTATCGGATCAACGCTGTGCTGTCTGTATTTATTGATAGAGTTAATACAGGGGCAGCGAGGGTTAAAGTACCACCACCTGAGCCAGTGGGCCTAAACCCATGCCCTGTATCGACCGTAATTGTCAGGGTTCCTGTTCCTGTGTAATCAATATCAAAACTACCTAAACCACCCGATGTGGACATGCCTGTTGCCAACCATGTTTGACCTCCGTGATTACCCGTGATTTGGATTGACAGATTTGAATGATTCAAGAACGTACAGTTTTGCAGCTTTTCAAAGTCTGCTTTAGTGCTAACAACAAATTGTGAATTATCTACGCCATCGGTAAACGTATTGCCGCCGGTCAGTGCTGTTCCTATCACACCTGAGTGTGCTTTACATCTTGAGAATGTCCATCCTGTTATTGTTCCGCCTGTAAATATAGGTGTTGCATTAACTGCTGTAACCCGCCCCGTGGCTATGCCTGATTTAATAATACATTGGTGAAAATCACCAAAATTATACACATTAGCTGTTAATGTTGTATTAGTGTCTATAGTGCCGGAAAGAGACGCAGTAGCAATTTTGGACTGCACCCTGCCGTTAGCAAAATCTAATTTTCCGGGCATTTCTATACCCTGAGCTGTTGAGTCCCACACAGTATCAGTAGAACCGTCTCCTATTGACCATGACTGGGTTATATAATATTGACCTGTTGCTTGATCTAATTGTTTTTGTACAGTATTTAATCCGTTAGTTTCTGAGTACTCGAACATAGTCTCAAAACTCGCAGGTCGTGTAGCATTACCGCCGACTGGCTTCATCATATTAAGACTATGTACCGGTAACCACAATGTGCCATCATTTGCTGCACTAGGTTCGATCAGTTTGCCAAAAAAGATATGACTTACTTTTGAGATATCAAAACCAGTGCCAACACTTATATCTTCATAACCACCTTCAACATCAACAAGGATATTAGTCTTAGTCTTAGGAGACGGTATTGAGTCATTGCCTTTTAACCCCCAGATTTTATATGCTGTATTTGTGTCATCATACAGTCCAAAATAAATACCTTGATCTGCATAATTTCTTAAAGTAGTTGAGCCAGTAAATACCATTCCAAGAGTGAAAACCTTACCCGTATAGTCTTTAGGTGCTGTCCAGTTCGTTGCTGTTAGCAGATATTGATCAGTGAACGAGTTTGATGTTACTTGAACATTGGATGAGTAATAACTTTCAAATAAACCACCGTCTACCCCTGACGGACGTTGATAGTAAGTAGCAAGAGAATTAATAGTGGTTATTAAGGGTGTTATATCAGATGGAACTACTCCTTCTGTGTTGCCAAAATACCCCATATTATGCTCTAACGTTGAAGGTAAGGTATCTACTCTAGCCTCATCAACAACGGTATTACATTTAATCGCTAGTGTCAGTGTCGCAAATATGTCTGCACTATTACCTCCGTAAGGGAATGTTATTGCTCCAGTAGGCGATGCTGTCAGCATATGTTTATATGAGCAAGTTGTCTGCACTGCTGATGCCCCTTTTTCCGTTCCAGCAGATAGCCACCCCTCGGGATGTAAGCAGTCTGAAAAAGCTCCGCCCGCTATGGCGGTTATTAATATAGTTCCGTTATGAGCGGGGGTAATAGTTCCAGACTGTGGTTTGGTCGTATTACCTGTCGTTATATTATTAGATGCCGATATAGGATTAGCAGTGTCTCCATCAGGGATAACGAACCAATGCCCTGTCAGCTCATCTGAAGAACTAAGCGTAATTGTGTCCGATGTTATGGGAGTGGCAGCACCAGTCATTGTGTAGCTTTTTAAGACTTCGCTGCCACCCGTCGAAATGACTCGCTCTGTCCACAATCCTGAAGTGAATGTAACTGTTATATTTGCGTCAATACCAAGAATTAAAACAGCTAGATCACCTGTTAAGTGTGCAGGAACATCAATATCATGAGTCAATGATGCCGATTCAGATCCGAAAGATGTTTGTTTCGATACTTCACCCATTACATTTTAATCCGCCATGTAATATTCATCTCATTCACCCCTTCTTAGCCCAAATTCCGACCATTAGAATGAGAACAGCTTGAAACAAATGCAGCAACCAATTTAATGCCCGGCCCCTACCTGTTGAAACAACTTCTAATGATGTAATCCGCTTTTCATCTTTTTGCCTGTTTGATTTGAGTTCCTTTATTTCTGCTTCACAACCTACTTTACACGTCCTTAACTCCCCACCTACCCTTGTAATTGTTAGCCGGTCATCATTCTGTCTTTCATTAAGCACAGCGACAGAGGCTTTCATGTCGGAAGCAACCTGCCCTAACGCATCAATTTTACTGAACAGAACTTTATTACCGTCTATTAACTGCTGAATAAGGATTGATTCTTGTGTCATTGGTCATTACCTGCATTACTGCTTGCCGCATCATCAACATTCAACTGATTACCTGTGCTTGCGAATTTACTAGGGTCAATGTCAAAAGGCAAGTCACCAAACAACACTTTATCCTTTTTCCACTGCTCCACAACCTTCTCAAGACGCTCACCAAGGATTTTAGCTGCTTTAGTAGGTGATATCATACCGGAACGAACTTTCGCTGCTAGAACGTCAAATTCTTCCTGTGGATTGACTGCTGCACGAGCAGGGAATGTCCAATCGGGAGAAAAGTCACCTTTACCAGTGACAGCCTGATAAATTCCATCGAACCACCTGAATACTTTCTGCAATCCTGGTTTGAACATAAGCTTCTGCGCGAAGTCGAGTTCATTGTAAAATTCCGATCTACCCATGCGACCTGAAGCAAAATTAACCAACGAGTAATCGCCGGTAATTTGCTCGTAAGTTAACCCAACACCTACAGCCATATCCCTTTTAAGGCCAGTATCAAACCCCATCGCATTATCGGCTCGTGGTGGAGTAACTACATGAGGTGTTGACCCTGGTTTAATGTGCTGGATCATTGCAGGTTCTAATTCGTCAGGAAAATCTTTAGTACCGTCACCGCCTAACCCTAATTTTTCATCCGCATCTTCAACAAACAATGCAAACAATGCAGAAATCTGTTGTTGCATCAACTTGGCATCTTTATAGGTGTCATAGTCGCGCATGAGTGTTGCGACAGCAGCCAACCATGTCATACCTAAATGTTGACCAGGGCGTTCTTTACGGAAAATATGAACTATATTTTCAGCAGGATAAAATTTAGATTCAGTTCTTAGTTTTCGAGAGTCAGTTAAGAACCAGTACCCCTTCAATTGTCCTTCTTTTGTGTACTCGATCCCATCGACAATATCCAACCCTGTTTTTGCTCGATCAAGCTGGCTTTGCTCAAAAGTTTGAAGCTGCAACGGAAACTTTAAAGCTGCATTGATATGTTTACGAATAAACACTCCACCTGACTCAACCACTACAGTTGACCATAACCACTGAAGACCATATAAATCATAATGACCTTCAAAATCACAATCGGTACTTTCCGCCCAATTATCCCAACTTTCCTGGAATTTTTTAGCTTTCTTATCGTTAGTTGCGGTAACATCTACAGAAATTCCAGCACCAACGATATTGTTTGCCCAAACACGTTTAACCCGATTAGCTAAAGGATTATTTCTACCAAGTTCTTGTGCACCGGCTGTAGCTAATGAAACACCTTTGCTAACTTCACCAGCGCCGGAGGTATTTTTCCGATTCCAACCGTCTGTTCTTCTACCTCTCGACGATATATCATATTCACGAATCGCAGTTTGAACAATTCTCGCTCTGGTACGTTTTAATCCTGATTCAGGGTTGAAGAAATTAACTACTACGTCGATGGGATTTTTCATATTAATAACCTTTGCTCGTTGTCACCAGTCTCGTGCCTTTCGGTTTAGTTCCGGCAATTTCAGTTTCAATATCCCTGATTGCAATTCGCATTTCTTTCATGGTTTGATATTCTAACCATGTGTCACCCTCACGAATTTTCAACACACCACGAGCATAGGCGTTTTTTAATTTATCAAGTTGTGCTTGAGTCATCTTTTTATCCAGTTTTTGCGTCGAAGTTTAGGTTTACGATCATCATCAACCTTAATTGTATCTGATACTTCAGGGAAATATATATTCTCTAATTCAACCCAGTCTTCTTCCGACATTCGATCAATTTGAAGCATAGCAGAAGCAGCACGGGAGTACACTCTACAGTCTAAAAAATGGTTATCTTTTCGCATATTTTTCCAAATATATCGTAAAAAACCATTATTATCGACTTCAGCGATGTATTGTTCTGCTGTAAGTTGCTTAAAATACTCTTCGTCAAGCAACGGGAAATGACAGTATCCAGACGGAAATCGATGATCTTTTTCCAATTTTTCATCGGTAGGACGTAGTAAATTAAACCACCGATAAAGTTGCTCTTTTATCACGGATGAACCAACTTTCCACAACATTACACCCCTAGTTATTCTCTTACCGTCTAACCGTATGTCAACAGGTGTGGGGGTTCCTAATATCGTCTTGATATTATCATCACCCCTTATCGGAACTACTCTTTCCGAACCATAGTTACGGCAAAAGTTATAAACTTCATGGGTATTATAGTTGGAGTCAATTGCTACTTTCATGATTGGAATCTGAATACCAGCAGAGTTATCAAATGTACGATCCAGAAATTGAGTTAATTTAAGTTGAGTAGACTCATTCTCAATACTTCCGTCTATGACCCCTTTTTCTATACACCATGATTCCTTCCGTCTTCCCCAACCAGTCACTTCATAAACCAAATAATCTTTCTGAACATCGATACCACAAGTTATGATTAACGC
>JQIA01000379.1_pt1 | contig 22052 bp, 21 predicted proteins | sample 811431 | NCBI WGS metagenome assembly JQIA01 (sample SAMN02998118, study PRJNA258478) | marine sediment metagenome | biome: marine; feature: seafloor; material: sediment; isolation source: oil-polluted sediment collected from 3 locations (0.5 km, 0.7 km and 0.9 km)... | place: USA: Gulf of Mexico ...
CATAGACTTGTTTATAAACAGCAAGATGGTGCGATTCTAATTGCTCAACTCCGCTACCATTACGGCACATAACAGTTTATTAGAAGGAAAAGTTCTCGCTTTAAACAAGGAAAACTCCTCCTTTCACCTTTACGAAAACATAACATACTTTATTTACTCTTACACTACAATAACTTAGTTACTTCCAACGTTTTCACTCATGCAGAAAACAAGAAAAATTACTTTTATTGGCGGAAAGCGAAAATCACACCCACACTGTCCAAATAATCAATCCTGATTTTCTGTAAAACTTTATAAATTCAGTTTTATCCTATTAATTATTGATTGGTTACTGATACATAAAAACAAACATTCAATTGAATTGCCTGCGCAGCTTAATTAGAATAGGCGCTAGTAAATTAAACATCATAAAATTGTTATGTTAACTGAGTAACGAAAGATTCATGAGTAAAAAAAACTGTTTATTAACGCCAACTCTCGCCAAAAATAAAGCTAAAACAAGCGATAAAAAAAGTTGGCATAACTTACAAGGTTCAAGTGCAAGTATTGCCTTGTATCAAGGGGCTATTAGTAGTGATGCCCCCATACTATTAGTTACTCATGATACGCCTTCGGCACTGAGGTTAACGCAAGAATTACAAAGTTTATCGCAAGAAAAGCATGAACTAACGATTTGCCTTTTCCCTGATTGGGAAACGTTACCTTATGATACTTTTTCGCCACACCAAGACATCATTTCACAGCGATTAGCCACACTTTACCAACTTTCACGCATGGAAAGAGGTATTATTATTGTACCCGTTACGACATTGGTACAGCGATTAGCGCCGAAAAAACACCTTGAAGCCAATAGCTTAATCATTGAAAAAGGTGAAAAGAAAGATCTACACCAATTACGACAAAATTTAGAAGCTAATGGTTATCGTTGTGTTGATCAAGTAATGGAGCATGGAGAGTTTTCAGCCCGTGGTGCTATTTTAGATTTATTTCCAATGGGTAGTAAAACCCCCTTTCGTTTAGACTTTTTTGATGATGAAATTGATGAGATTCGCCTGTTTGATCCAGAAAACCAACGTTCAAGTGATAAAATAGAGCGTATTAATTTATTACCTGCTCATGAGTTCCCTACCGACAAAGAGGCCATTAACTTATTTCGAAATCAATACCGTGAACTATTTAAAAGCTCTATCGATAAAGAATCAATTTATCATCAAGTGAGTAATGGCATTTTACCACCTGGCATTGAATATTACTTACCACTTTTCTTTGCCTGTGAAGATGAAAAAAATCAACTCAGCACAAGTACTTTTTGTGATTACTTAGCACCTAGCACCATGATTGCTATTTATGGTGATTTAGACAAATCACTTAATCAGTATTGGCAAGACATTGACTATCGTTATGAAAATAGGCGTTATGATCCAACACGCCCGTTATTGCCTCCTCAACAATTATTTTTAAGTAACGACGCGTTATATACCGCATTAAAACCCTTTGCTCGCGTTAACATTGTGAAAACAATTTCAGCGCCTGAAACAGAAGTTAAAGCGATTGAAACTATTGAAGCCACAGAAATAATTGAAAAAAGCACAAAACAAAAAAGTGGTGAAATTTACTTTGATGTTGAGGCATTACCCGACTTAACCATTGATCATAAATTGAAACAGCCATTTGAGTTAATTAATCAATTTATCGACAACAAAGAAACACCTGATAAAATTTTATTCATTGCTGAAAGCCAAGGCCGCCGTGAAAGTGTGTTAGAGCTATTAGCGCGTGACAATATCAAACCTACCTTATTTCATTGTATTGAAGATTTTATAGAATCACATGAAAAGCTAGGTATAAGTGTGAATGCACTGAATCAAGGTTTTTCTTTTCAGGCAAAAGGTAGTGCAAAGAAAAATGCCATTGCGTTAGTTACCGAAGCAGAATTATTAGGTGACCATGTTCGTCAGTCAAGACGACGTAACAAATCACAAGACATTAGCAATGACGCTATTTTCAAAAATTTAGCCGAATTAAGTATTGGTCAAGCGGTTGTTCATATAGAACACGGCATAGGTCGATATTTAGGGTTACAAACCATTGAAAATGGTGGTATTACCACTGAATTTTTAATGCTGAGTTACGCCAATGAGGCCAAGTTATATGTACCTGTCGCTTCCTTACATTTAATTAGTCGTTATTCTGGTGCTAATTCTGACCACGCACCATTGCATAAACTGGGTACAGATACCTGGAGTAAAGCCAAACAAAAAGCGGCAGAAAAAGTACGTGATGTTGCCGCTGAATTACTTGATATTTACGCAAAACGTGCGAGTAACAACGGTTATTGTTTTAAACGAGACAAAGATGATTATCTAAGCTTTAGCGACAGTTTCGGCTTTGAGGAAACGTTTGATCAACAGCAAGCTATAAATGCCGTGGTTAGCGATATGATGTCAACAAAGGCCATGGACAGATTAGTCTGTGGTGATGTTGGTTTTGGTAAAACCGAAGTCGCTATGCGCGCGGCTTTTGTGGCGGTAAACGATGGTAAACAAGTCGCGATATTAGTACCAACCACCCTACTTGCTCAACAACATTATGATAATTTTAGAGATAGATTTGCCAATTGGCCAGTATCAATAGAAGTATTATCACGGTTTAAAACCGCAAAACAACAAAATGACGTAGTAAAGCAAGTTGAATCAGGACAAATTGATATTTTAATTGGCACCCATAAACTCCTACAAAATAGCATTAAATATAAAGATTTAGGTTTATTAGTGGTTGATGAAGAACACCGATTTGGCGTAAAACAAAAAGAAAAAATAAAAAAACTGCGCAGCAATGTTGATATTTTAACGCTAACCGCCACCCCTATCCCTAGAACCTTAAATATGGCCATGGGCGGCATGCGCGATTTATCTATTATTGCCACGCCACCCGCAAAACGCTTAGCCGTAAAAACCTTTGTTCGCCAACATGACGAAGCATTAATTCGTGAAGCAATTTTACGCGAAACGTTACGTGGTGGTCAGGTGTATTTTTTACATAACCATGTCGATACCATAGAAAAAACAGCGGCTGATTTACAAACGCTAGTACCAGAAGCTAGGGTTGTAACTGCCCACGGACAAATGCGCGAACGTGAACTTGAACGTATTATGAGCGATTTTTACCATCAACGTTTCAATGTTATTGTTTGTACAACAATTATTGAAACGGGTATTGATGTGCCTAGTGCCAATACCATTATTATGGATCGAGCCGATCATTTAGGCTTAGCGCAGCTACACCAGCTACGTGGCCGCGTTGGTCGTTCACATCATCAAGCTTATGCCTATTTATTAACCCCTCACGAAAAACGTATAACTAAAGATGCAAAAAAACGTCTTGAGGCAATTGCATCCCTTGAGGATTTAGGCGCTGGTTTTACGTTAGCAACCCACGATTTAGAAATTCGTGGTGCAGGTGAATTATTAGGCGAAGATCAATCAGGCTCAATGAGCCAAGTAGGTTTTAGCTTATACATGGAAATGCTCGACCATGCAGTAGAGTCATTAAAAGAAGGTAAACAGTTATCATTAAACCAAGTAACCGCTAAGCAAACAGACATTGAATTACGCCTTGCGGCACTTATTCCTGATGATTATATTTTTGATGTTAGCTTGCGACTTAGCCTATATAAACGCATTGCCAGCTGTAAAAATAAAAACCAGTTAGATGATGTACAAGTTGAATTAATTGATCGCTTTGGCTTACTACCACAAGCCACTAAAAACTTGATTCAAATAGCCAAGCTAAGATTAAAAGCTCAAACTATTGGTATTAACCGTATTGAAGCCAGTGATGCGGGTGGTTCAATAGAGTTTAGCGATGACACCAAGGTTGATCCTCTGCAATTAATGGTATTAGTGCAAAAACAGCCCTCTGTGTATAAAATGGTGCCACCAAATAAATTTAAATTTGTACATAAAAATGAAGGGGAACAAGCACGTTTTAGCTTGATTACTACTTTGTTAAATGAACTTATACAAAAATAATTAGTTTACATCAACGGATACTTAATGAAATTTAAAGCCACTTCTCTCTCATCATTTAATGATTCTTTGTCACTGACTTTGTTGCTTACTTTGTCACTCTCTTTATTGCTTATCAGCGTTAAAAGCTATGGACAAGTAACAACAGGGGAAAAAGCTGATCGTTGGTTTGAAGTAGAAGTTATTTTATTTAAGCAACTGGGCAATAAGGATGAAATCAAAGAGAAATTTCCTAACTATACTAATAAGAAATCCGATGATAAAAACAATACTCAACATAAAACGAATGACCCATTCAAACGTGAAGGTTTTTTCGATTTATTAACACCTTACTTGCAATCAAATCAATCAAACTTAACTAACATAAAACAAAACCTACCTCAATGCAGTCAAAAAACAAATGGCTCAGCTGCACTAATTCCTAATAACAACAACACGTTAGAACTTGAAAAGCCCCCCTTAGAGATAGAAGGTTCTAGCTTACATATTGATTGCTTTGGTGTAAGTGAGCTACCCAAAAAATTAAATGCTTTAGGTAATCATAGTGGCACTGATCCGTACCTTATTAACGATGACTCTTTACGATTAACCGGTATTAATAAAAAACTTCAGTGGAGTAAAGCGTTTGAACCATTACTACACTTTGGTTGGCGACAAATTGGCATCACTAAAAAGAAAGCCATCGCACTTAAACTCTTTGCTGGTGAGCACCTTGAATATACTTACCAACAAGCGAATGATGAGTATCAAACAAAACTATCCGAAGCACAATTAGTCGAAGAAAAGCTGGCAGAAACAATAATCATAGGGCAGGCACCTAATGAATCATTACAAGTCCACGCTCAAATTTCAGAAAAAATGCCGGCTGAACTTGATTATAATACAGGGTTAAAACAGCAAAAGTTCCAATTACTGTTTGATGAATACCATAAACTAACGAATGAAAACGTTGCAATAAACACTAACGAAGCTAAGGTAAGTGATAAGAACATAATAAATATTATTGCTGAATTAGAACAACAAACACTATCGTCACTCTTAGCAAACAGTAATAGTGGTGATAGTAATAAAATACAAACTCTCGATAGTCTAAACCCATCAATAGCAGCCTCCGAAAAGCCACCAAAGAAACCATTACAACCGTGGTTTTTAGAGGGTTTTTTCAAAGTACATTTAGATCATTATTTATATATTACGGCTGATTTTAACTTATTTAACGACAGTAAATTAGCACTCAACAATATCATTGATAGCAATCGTATCACTGAAGATAAAAATTCAACTGTTAACCTAATTAACTTTAGTCAAAATAGACGAGTAATCACAGGTGAAATTCACTACTTTGACCACCCCTATGTTGGCATGATAGTACAGATTAGACGCTTTGATCCGACTAAACCCGCTGATGAAGCAGTGACACAAGCAATTAAGTAACGTATTTATACTGATTATTTGCATCATAACAACAATTTTAAAAGGAAAGACCTATGGATAAAGAAATAGAAATTCAAGCGGCGGTATTTCGTCGTTTACTTGCTCATTTAGATAATAGAAAAGATGTGCAAAACATAGAATTAATGAATTTAGCTGGCTTTTGTCGTAATTGTTTTAGCAAGTGGACTGTTGCCGAGGCAGAGAAGCTTGGTGTTGAAGTCAATATTGATACCGCACGAGAGCAGGTCTATGGTATGCCCTATAGTGACTGGAAAGAAAAGCACCAACGTCCTGCAACTGATGAACAATTGGCAAAATTTAATGCGTTGAATCCTAAAAAATAAGCGGTTGCATAAGTTTGAAAGCTTACTTTAAAAACTTGCTTTAAAAAGTATCGTTTAAAACTTACATAAACAAAGCCACTTCTTCATCGGTTAAACAGCGCCAGTCACCTGGCGCTAAATCCGCTAATTTAATATGACCAATTTGTTCTCGATGCAAACCAACCACACGATTACCCACCGCAGCGAACATCCGTTTAACTTGATGGTATTTACCTTCGGTAATAGTAAGTAGTACCTCGTTAGAACCATTATGACCTGCGCCAGCAACATCATTTTCGGTGACTAAGACTAACTCTGCTGGGCGAGTTAATGATGCTTCACCTTGCAATTGCAGTCCTTGCTTGAATCGTGCTATCAGCGCATCAGCCTTCTCAGCAGAAATAGCATTTCTTAACCAAACGCGATAAATTTTTTGACAATCTTTTTTAGGCGAAATGACATTGTGCGACCAGCGACCATCATCAGTTATCAATACAAGCCCTGTCGTGTCTGCATCTAAACGTCCAGCAATGTGTAAATCAAAGGCTTTATCAACCTCAATAAAATTTAATACTGACGGATAAACTTCATCAACATTTGAACAAATGCTATCAGGTAGTTTATGTAGCATAAAATAGCGAGAAGTCCGTGCAGTTAATATTTGACCATCAATCGTGATGCTATTATTTTCATGCACCTGCATAGATGCATTTTTAGCGACGCCACCATTAACTCGAACATCACCACTTTTAAGTAGCTTTTTTGCTTCGCTTCGTGTTAATTCAGTGCTTTTACAAATAAATTTATCTAACCGCATATAATTTGATTTACTCAGCTTCTACCCAAAACCAATAGCCTTGATCTAACATTGCTACCATGAAAGTTACAAAACCAGCATGATTTTGCCAAGGCTGAATTTGTTCTGGCATAACAACAATATTGTCACACAGTAATTTAATGGCTGGCGCTAGCGCTGCATCTAATTTGATTTGCTCGCCATTGATATAACAAATGCCATCATTTATTGTATCTTCAAAATAAAAAGCGCGTAAACCACCTAAGCGCTTAATACCGTGCATACCAAGTAACTCGCTGATTTCATCGCTACTAAAAGGCTCTTCGCTAGGCATTAAATCAAGTTCATGTTTTGCATTCGTTAAAAACTCGCCTGTAAAAGCTTTAAAAACCTGCTCGTCATCAAGTAAGTTTTGTAATTGTTTTTTAATGCTAGCGTAATCATTATTGCTAATTTCACCACTGTGCTTGGTGACTTGTCGGTTTGGATCTTCAAGTAACTGAACACCTAACTCATTATCTATCAGGTGATCAGCAAAAGCGCTTAATAAACTGATAGATGAATTAGCGCGAAAGCCAACAGAGAAACTCATTGATGGTGCTAAGGCAATACCTTCATGAGGAAAACCAGGTGGAATATATAAAATATCACCAGTTTCCAATTCAACATCAATCAACGCTTCAAATGGCTCTACATGCAATAAAGCTTCATGAGCGATAACTTCTGCATGTTCACCGCGATCACCCACACGCCAATGACGTTTTCCTGAGCCTTGACAAATAAAAACATCATAATTATCAATATGAGGACCAACACTACCGCCAGGCATAGCAAAACTTGTCATTAAATCGTCAAGTCGCCAATGAGGAAGAAAGCGAAAAGCTTCAATGATTTCAGCTGCTTCTTCTGAAAAGTTATCAAGGGCCTGAATAACTAAAGACCAGTCTTTATTACCTAAATGTTCATAACTTTCAAAAGGGCCAAACTCAGCTTGCCATTGATCACCTTTTTTATAAACTAAGCGTGATTGCACAGTTTCTTCCATGGCAATGCCCGCAAATTCATCAGGGGCAATAGGGTCTTGAAAGTCTTTAAATCCTTGGCGGATAACAACGGGCTTTTTTTGCCAATATTGACTTAAAAACTCATTCTCGGTTAACTGCATTAACTCTAAGGTATACATAAATTAGCTCAATAGTGTTACTTTTATCTATATACCCAAACGACTTCAAGATACGCGTTTGGGTATACTCATGCTGAAATATTAAAGTACTTTAGCAATAGATTTTGCTAAGTAATCAATATTATCATGAGAAATACCTGCAAGGCTGATACGGCTAGAGCCTACAATATAAATACTAAATTCATCTTGTAAACGCTGAACCTGATTTTTATCTATACCTAAAAATGAGAACATACCATTTTGCGAGGTAATAAAGCTAAAATCACGGGTAACACCGTTCTCCGATAATTTATTTACGAGTAATTGGCGCATGTCGTTTATACGATTACGCATTTCGGCTAATTCACCGTGCCATTGCGTCGTTAATTCATCTGAACTTAAAATAGTTTCAACAATCGCCGCACCATGTGCTGGTGGCATAGAATAGGCAACTCTAACAACAGAGAGCAATACAGAACTAATAATATCCGCCGCTAATGCACTACTACCAATAATAGAACAAGCACCAATACGCTCACGGTATAAACCAAAGTTTTTAGAGCATGAACTACAGATAATCATTTGATCTACCGTATCAGCCATTAACCTAAGGCCATAAGCATCGCTATCTAAATCTGTACCAAAACCTTGATATGCCATATCAACAACAGGTAAAAAGCCAACTTGTTTTGATAACTCTGCTACTTGCTGCCATTGTTCTTTATTTAAGTCCATGCCACTTGGGTTATGGCAACAGGCATGTAATAACACCGCATCATCTTTAGGAATTTGTTTAAAGGCTTCAAGCATTGCTGGAAAATCTAAACATTTATTTTCATAATCATAATAAGGGTAAGTTTTAACAATTAAACCCGCTGCTTCAAAAACGCCTTTGTGATTTGCCCAAGTCGGGTTACTTACCCAAATGGTAGCACCTGGGGTGCATTTTTTAATAAATTCGCCTGCAACACGTAAAGCACCTGTGCCACCTGGCGTAGAAACCGTTTTAATACGGTTTTCAGTAATCACTTTATGATCACCTAAAATAAGATCTGTTATTTTAGTATTAAATAACGGCGAACCTGCTGAGCTTATATAGGCCTTAGTTGCTTCGTTATCAACACGGAATTGTTCTGCTTTTTTAACACAAGCTAACACAGGTGTAATGCCTAATTCATCTTTATAAATACCTGCACCAAGATCAATTTTATTGGAATTAGTATCTGCTTTAAATTTCACTGACAAACCTAAAATAGGATCTGCCGGTAGTTGTTTTAATTTTGAAAACATAGGTTTACTACCTTTTTAATTTTATAATATCCCCTAGCGTTGAGGGGCTTGTTAACGATAATACTGCTAGTTAACAATATTATACCTTAGGTTATTTGAATAGTCGCATAGTTTCCATACCAAGAAAGAGCTTTCAATGGGTCAGTAATTTAGAGCAGTTACATTAACTAGTTGCTCTAATAATTAAATAAATAACGCAGTAGTTAGTGATTTTAACAAGTCTAAATGATCACATATTTAGTGTGATTGGTCTTAGTATTTAAATTCATCTGGGATAGGTAAATTTTTAGCGACTGGAATTGGCTTTTTAGCCCGACCTTTTTTGTGTTCGTTAAGTTGAAAAATAAACGCTAATACTTGTGCAACAGCGGCATATAGTTCTTCAGGGATATCCTTATCAACATCCGCAGTATAATAAAGCGAACGAGCTAAAGCAGGTGCAGCTAAAATTTCAACGTTATGCTCTTTAGCGATGGTGCGAATGTGTATTGCCATTTCATCAACCCCCTTCGCTATTAATACTGGGGCACCACCGGCAATAGCATCATATTTAAGCGCTATACTAAAATGTGTTGGATTGGTGATAACAACATCCGCATGGGGTACTTCTGCCATTTGTCTGCGTTGCGACATTTCATATTGAGTACGTTTAATTCGTCCTTTTATTTCAGGATTCCCTTCGGTATTTTTATGCTCATCTTTAATTTCTTGCTTGGTCATTTTAAGTTGGCGTGTATGATTCCATACTTGGTATGGCGCATCAATAATGGCAATAATACCAATAGATAAAGCCAAGACTAAAAACATCCACAACAGCATATTAACCGCATGACCAAAGTTAATAGGAATGGTTTCTAAACTCAACCCAAGAATTTGATCAAATAACCCATTAAGCAAAAGAAAAGCAACAATAAAAACCACAAAAAACTTTAAAATAGATTTGAGTAGTTCAACCCAAGCTTGTACGCCAAACATACGTTTAAAACCAGCAAAAGGAGAAAGTCTACTCGCTTTCGGCGCCATTGCTTCAGCAGAAAAACTCATGCCACCAAGTAAGGTATTACCAACAAAAGCGGCAATTAAAATAATAAAGAATATCCAGAGCATAGGTGTTACTACAGAAAAAGCTGCTGCACCTACTTTTGCAAAAATAGCATTAACATCAAGCGCTTCAGCACGGCTAATAGTAAATAGATTTTTCATCATTAAGGCGAGCCTTTCAGCAAGTAGATCCCCCATTAATAACATGGCACAAGCACTACCGACTAAAACAAACATAGTGCCTAAATCTTTTGAACGAGCAATTTGACCTTTTTTCCGAGCGTCTGTTAGCTTTTTAGCCGTGGGTTCTTCGCTTTTTTCACCACTGTCTGACTCTGCCATAATTTATTTCCTGAAATTAGGAGACTGTCTTACAGTCAATTAAATAACAGCTAAAATCAAGTGCTCGTTGCCATTGTAGTTCAAAGTGAGTTAGAAAATTACCAAAAGTAAGCCACATAATTAATAACCCTGCCATCATGGTGATAGGAAAACCGATGGCAAAAATATTTAACTGCGGTGCAGCACGCGTCATAACACCGAAAGAAAAATTGATCAATAGCATGGCGGTTAAAGGCGCGAGTGCCAACGATAAAGCCGTGGCAAACATCCAACCACCCCACTCAACTATTTCTTTGTATTTTATACTAGAAATAGTATCGCCACCTATAGGTAAGGTTTCAAAACTCGCCGTAATAAATTGCAAATAGGCTAAGTGACCATCCATTACCCAAAATAACAGAGTAGAGAGAATTAAGAAAAATTGCCCTACAGCAGGCACATTCATACCACTAGATGGGTCAACTAACGAAGCAAAACCTAACCCTGATTGCATAGCGATTATTTGCCCTGCTAGCGTAAAAGTATTTACCACCATAATGGTCATAAACCCTAGCATCACACCTATAATCATTTGTTGTCCAAGCAACAAACTGGTTTCAAATGAAAGTAATTGATCTATGTTAGTCGCAGGAATTGCGGGCATAATTGCAACCGTAACCGCTACGCAAAGAAAAAGCTTAACGCGAGTAGGAATAGTGCGAGCACCAAAACCTATCATAGTCATAATCAGGGCAGATACACGGGTAAAAGGTAACATAAAATCAGCCAGGTATTGATTAATAACTGATTCAGTGAATTCCATTAGCTCACCACACTAGGAATACTAGCAACTAACCTAAAGGTGTAATCCATTAATTTTTGTATACCCCAGTGGCCACCATAAATCAACGCTAGCAAGGTAACAATTAAACGAGGTAAAAAGCTTAATGTTTGTTCGTTTATAGACGTTGCGGCTTGAAAAACAGCAACAATTAAACCAACAAATAGACTTGGCAATATCACAGCACTTACTAATACAATTACTAGCAACAATGCATCTCTTAATATGTCGACAAAGACTTCTGGACCCATTTTCGATTTCTCTTGTTTACTATTTTAAACGCGAATAAATTCCCGCTTACTTGTTTACCCACCTAAACCATAACTTGTGGCAATAGTACCTATTACCAAATTCCAACCATCAACTAAGACAAATAACATTAATTTAAAAGGTAAAGAAACAATCATCGGTGAAAGCATCATCATACCCATAGCCATTAAAATACTCGCGACTACTAAATCAATAATTAAAAAGGGAATAAATAAGATGAACCCTATTTGAAAAGCCGTTTTAAGCTCACTAATAATAAAGGCAGGAATAATAACAGTCATCGGTAAATCGGTAGGTTTATCAACATTCTCAATGCCTGCCATAGAAGCAAGTGTCCCTAAATCTTTTAATCGTGTTTGCTCTAACATAAAAGCGCGCAATGGTACTTTACCCTTGTCTATTGCTTCTACTGACGTTAACTGGTCTTTTAAATAAGGTTGAATGGCGGTTTCGTTAATTTGATTATAAACTGGTGTCATAATAAATAAGGTCATAAATAAGGTTAAACCAATGATTACTTGATTAGAGGGCGATTGTTGTAAACCAAACGCTTGCCTTAAAATAGCCATAACGACGACAATACGAGTAAAAGAGGTCATCATAATAACTGCTGCTGGAATAAAACTCAGCGCAGTCATAAACATTAAAATTTGTAACGTAACTGAGTATTCTTGTGAACCATCAGGGTTAGTTGTTAAGGTTAATGCTGACAATGACAAATCATCTGCAGCAAATACGCCAAAACTCAACATTGAAGTCATCAAGGTAAATAGCGCCAACAAGGTACTTTTTTTCATCATAAGCTTTTCATCATAAATTTTTCATCATAAATATTTTATTAAACTTCTTGCACAACCCTTCTAGATTGACCTGAACGAAGTAAAGCTCAACAATGCCAATATGGCTTATTGTAGTACTTCGCTCGTAACGACCTACAAACTGAATAAAGAAGTAGGTATAAATTAAGTTTTGCAAGCGCTCTATTATAAAACTATTTTTTATTGGTGTTAGCGTTGCCATCATGAGTACTATCTCTATTAATCTTATCACCGTTTTTCTGTAAAAAAGCAAAAATGTTACTTGTTAATGGCATGTTATTTTGAGTTGGCTTGGCTAAAGGTTTTGCTAAATGATCAATTAAGGTAATTTGCTGTTGGGTAACACCTAATGCTATTTGTTGTTCGCCTACCTGTACTACAATAAGGCGCTCTTTTGCGCCTAATGATAAACTAGCAACAATATTCATTTGCTTAGTGCTTTGTTGAACAAAGTTAAAACGTTTTAAGATTAAAGCACTCACAATAATAACCACTAACACCATCAATAACGATAAAATCATATTACTGGGATCAACATTAGCCATGACATGCTTACCGACTTCAGGGCTGTCTGGCACTATCGCTTGACTTGAATTAACCTGTTGTTCTGCATGAACGATACTTACAAGAAGACTTAGAGATAAAGCTGAAAAAACACGATAAATCAGTTGCATTATTTTAACTTTTTAATACGTTCAATTTGGCTAATAACATCCGTTAAGCGAATACCGAATTTGTCATTAACAACCACAACTTCACCATGTGCGATCAAAGTACCATTGACTAAAACATCTAATGATTCACCGGCAACTCGGTCAAGCTCCACAACAGAGCCTTGATTTAATTGTAATAAATTTCGAATGCTAATATGGCTACGCCCTACTTCCATTGAAATAGTAATTGGAATATCTAAAATAGCATCAAGTTTACGTTTTTCTTCACCTGTAATAGGTGCATTTTCTTCGGTAAGCTCTTCTAATTCAATTGCTTTAGCTGTTTCGGCTCCTTTAGCAGAAGCTTCGGCTTGTTCATCTAACGCCTCATCCCACATGCTTAAATCTTCATCTTTATCATCACTCATACCGCTTGCCTCAGTTATAAAATTTTTAATATTTAATTGATTTTTGATTTATATATTCAGAAATAAAAGATTATAAATCATCTTCTAACAGTTGCAGCTCTGCATCACTGTCAATAAGTTTACCACCTTTAGTTAAAACATTTAGTTCTGATTTAACGGACTCTGGGCGGCTAATCTTTTCTTGAATTTGCAACGCAACATTATCGTTACTTTTTCCTAATTTAGCTCTAAATGTTGGTAAGTCTTCAACAAGTACCGTGATATGATCAGGCATTTCTATGGGAATTATATCACCCGCTTGCAAATCCATTATTTGACTTAGCGGTAAATCAACTTCTAAAAATTTAGTGTTAATGGCAACGGGTACATCCATAATTTCATCACGAAGTGCTTTTGACCAACGCATGTCAGTATCTTCTTTATCACTTTGTACACCTGCATCAAGTAATTCTCGAATAGGCTCTAACATAGAATAAGGTAAAGCTACATGAAAATCACCGCCACCACCATCTAGTTCAATATGAAAAGAACTGATAACAACAACCTCTGTTGGATTAACGATATTTGCCATTGACGGGTTAACTTCTGAGTCAAGGTATTCAAAAGAAACATCCATTACGGGTGACCAAGCTTCTTTATAATCTTCAAAAATTAATTTTAGTAACATTTGAATGATTCGTCGCTCAGTTGGCGTGAATTCACGCCCTTCAATTTTGGCATGATAACGACCGTCACCACCAAAAAAATTATCAACCAAAATAAAAACTAAACGAGCTTCCATCGTGATTAATGCGGTACCTTTTAAAGGGCGAAAGCGCACCATATTCAAACTAGTGGGTACAAATAAAGTATGGATATACTCACCAAATTTGATCATTTGTATGCCATTAATTGACACTTCTGCAGTACTGCGCATCATATTAAACAAACTAATACGCATATGACGAGCAAAGCGTTCATTGACCATTTCCAACGTTGGCATTCGACCACGTACAATACGGTCTTGTGAAGAAAAATCATAATCAGAGCTGCCGTCGTCTCTCACAGCAACATCTTCAATTTCCTCTTCCTCTTCAACGTCATCAACACCATGTAATAGTGCATCAATCTCGTCTTGCGATAATAAATCACTCACTAATTTTTCTCTTTTTCAACGTAATTATTTTTTAATAACTTATAGCCAGCAGCTTCACTTGTTATTGCATTACAAAACCAGTAAATAATATTTTTTCCACGGTTTTGTTACTTTCAATGTCTGTCATCACTTTTTGAACGGCCGCTAGCGATTGCTGCCTTAATGATTCTTTACCTGCACTGGTTGATAAATCATCGGCATTTGCTTGAGAAAACACACCCAGTAACGTACTTTCTATTAACGGAATATGCATTTTAGCATTCTCTTCATTGTCACTACCACGAATTAACAATTGTACTCGTATTTCAACAAACCTATCACGCGCAATACCAGGTACATTAAAACGAAAGGGTCTTGGCATTGGTACATAAAGCGCTGAACCTATTTCAGCGTCTGACTGCTCTTCTCCGCTGATTTCTGAATTTGATGCTTCGCTATCAACAGCATCATTACCCTCAATTTGTGCTTGTGGTGTAGGTTCATCACCCATCATAAAGAAAAAATAACCACCACCTGCACCAAGAAGCACAACGACAGCAATAATAATAATCAGCATTTTTTTCTTTTTACCACCATCTTCTAATGCTAGTTCACCTTCCTTATTTTCTGCTTTATCATCTGCCATGGTTTACCCTTTATTATTCTTTACCTAATTTAGGTGACAACTATATCCTTGAATAGCTTTCTAGCCAATGTGTTTCACTAACTAAATGCTATTTAGCACCATTTATACCAAAACCACTTCAAGATGCGAGTTTCAGGGTATAACACGGAAATATCAGCAGAATAAATACAGCTATTTTTTTAAGCATAATAATCAATCGCCGAGTTTGAGCTTTTAAGCACTTGTGCTGAGAAAGTATGTTCGATTGCATCACTCGCTTCTACCGTGTTCACTTGATTACCATTATGTTGATTTTCAGCTGTATTTTTATCATTTTCTTGTTGTGAGTGTTGTTCAACATTTGCATCACCAACATCTACTCCTTGCTCTGCTAGCATTTCTCTTAATTTATGCATATTTTGTTCTAAAGCTTCTTTTGCTTGTGGGTTTTGCACCATAAAATTAACAACCGCTTGCTCTCCTTGCAAATTAACTCTAACGTGCATATTACCTAACTCAGGTGGATCAAGCGTTATATCAAATTGCTGTAGTTTTTGTGAAATCATCAGCATAACTTTATCTTTCACCGCCTCGGTAAAGTCTTTACGAAAAATAGCAATTGTTTCTTGATGTAATTGAATGTTAGATTTTTGATTTTGAATGACTTCAGTATTAATTGATGCATTAAGTATATTTGCTGAACTTTGTTCGGCAAAATCTTGAGCCGCTTGAGTTGCTTTACCTGTGACATTGATAAAGTCACTATTTTTCGAAAAATCATTTTTTTCTTGTTCAAGTTTTACATCAAATTTAGGTATCTCTTTTGACGGTATTTTCTCCGTTAAGTGTTCTTTATTCATTTGTGCGTCAATTACCTGTTTAGCACTAAGTTCATCCATGTTTTCATTCGATAATTGTGCTTGATCTTTTTGGTTGGTAGCCATTGGTATAGTTATTGGTTGCGTTTGCTTCATTTTCACACTTACCGAATCAATCGTTACCTGTTCTTCTATTTTTTTAGTCGCTCCTAAGTCTTTTCTATCCACTATTTTTTCAGGTGTAATGGATTCAAATATTACTTTATCATTGATGTTCTTTGCTTTTTTTTCATTACTTGATTTTAAAGTTTCTGTAATTTCTGGCTTGATATCAGGTGTAATGGATTCAAATATTACTTTATCATTGATGTTCTTTGCTTTTTTTTCATCACTTGATTTTAAAGTTTCTGTAATTTCTGGCTTGATATCAGGTGTAATTCGAGCTGTTTTTTCTTGAGTTGCTTCCTCATATTGAAGAACTGAACTGATGGCTTCAACCGCCATTTTTTCAGTGCTAAGCTTCACTTCACTTTGCTGGTGACCCGTTAATGGCTTAGCTTTTAAGGGGTCATTTTGTATTTTATTATTCGTGACTTCATCGGGCGCTATACCTTTAAGCTTATCTGCTGGATTAATAGTAGACTCAACAGATAATGTTATGTCTTTTCCTTCAGGGAGGATATCAACCGAATTGCTTGATGTTGATTCACTTTTGAACGGTAAAAAGGACTTTTTTTCTTGGATTAAATCAAGTGCGGAACGCGTTGTTAATTCATCATTTACGACTAAATGGGTTGGTGTTGTATCGGCTTTAACAAAAAATGCCATTAACTGCTCTGCACCTGATAAATCAACCTGTTCTAACGCCGTATCAGCGACAATAACCTGCGTATTATTGCCGATAGTGGCAACTTCTTGTTGTTTTTTTGCTGGATTTTCAGTTATTGACGTTTTTTTTGTCAAATCATCAACTACGTGCTGTTTTTCAACATCACTTTCTACGGCATCATTCAGTACTTCATTGATCAACGCTTGTTCTGGAATTCGCTTTAAAGGTTTATTGTTATTGCCCTGTTCTGTTTTGTTTTCTAGGTATTCAACTGTTTCATCCTCAGAGCTTAACTGCTTTTTTATTAATAGCATTTCATTTTCAGTTAACTGTTCATCCATTAATTTCGAAAAATCATCACTTGGGGGAATATTTGATGATAAAGATGAAAATGATTGGTTTTCATCTTTAATTTCAGTGCTTTGAGATATATTAATAGATAGCGCATTGAATTGTTGCATGATTTTCCTAGTCACTTATAGCCGTTATAAAAGTGGTAAACTTGTTTCGTATAATTCTCTACAATATAAAACAAAGCAAGAATCGCTCCAATGCGATTACTTTTAACTAATACCCGTTTCATTCATTAGATGATTTATTTTAAATTCTGAAAAAATTGCCAAATAAAAGGCATTTGTTTTATTAACTCCTTATTCTGGACAAAGTATTTCTGCATTGTCTAATTAGCGACATCCATACAGCGTTAACGATCAAATAAATAAAGCGATAGTTGATGATTTTAGTCAGTAGAAATAATTACCTATTTAATGAAATTGGCACAATGCATAGTAACGGCAATGGTGAGTACAAGATAAAAAGGAAGAGAATTAACGGCCTATTTTTCGACGTAAAAATTGTTGTGTGGCAATTTCATCAAACATATTTTGTTCTTTTTTATCGGCTATTTTAACTAAGGCTAGTTGCCGTTTTGCTGATAACATTTCTACTGCTTTCACTTTTTGACGCTGTTTAAGCCAAACGGCTTTACTTTGCTCAACTAATGCTTTTGCTTGTCGCATAGCAATTTCAACTTGATCAGAAGCATAATCAAGTTTACTAATAAAAGCGTGATAATGATTGTACGTTGCACTATCTAAGCCAGTAACTGAGCGCTGGCTTAAGCGCTTCATATATTCTAAGCGATAATCAGAAACACTTTGTAGACGAATAATATTTTGCTGATAATCATTTTCGGCAACACGCAAGGTATTCGCAGCTTGCTCTTCTTTACCTTGTTCAAATTTCAATAGTGTTTCTAATTGTTTAGTCGCCATACTGAGATTATCCTATTATCTTAACTGACTGTACTCTAATGCTTTAATTGCACGGAAATATAATTTAAGCCATTTTAAAAGGTTACTTAGTTCGTTTGATTAGTATTTGCTTGACCATTTGCTGTTGCTGCAGCAATGATTTCATGTAATTGCTGCAAGCTTTGTTCAAAAGGTATTACTTCTTGAATTTGTTGTTGTAAAAAGTAATTAATAACGGGTAATACGGTAATCGCTTGATCAATGCGCGGATCATTACCTCTGGTATAAGCACCAATGGCAATAAGGTCTTTATTTTGTTGATACAAAGCATACATTTGCTTTAACTGCCTAGCTAAATTTTGATGCTCAGTACTTGTTACCATGGGCATAACACGAGAAATTGAACCTTCAATATCAACCGCTGGGTAATGACCTGCATCCGCAAGTTCCCGCGACAACACAATATGTCCATCCAAAATAGCCCGAGAAGCATCCGCAATAGGATCTTGTAAATCGTCACCCTCTGTTAAAACGGTGTAAAAGGCGGTAATAGATCCTTGCCCTTCACCACCATTCCCTGCTCGCTCTACCAATTGGGGGAGTTTTGAAAAGACTGAGGGTGGATAACCTTTCGTTGCTGGTGGTTCTCCAACCGCTAACGCAATTTCACGTTGCGCTTGTGCATAACGCGTTAAGGAGTCAAGGAGCAATAAAACATTAAGACCTTGATCACGAAAATACTCACTAATCTGCACTGCACTTTCACAACCTTTTAACCGCATTAACGGTGAGTTATCTGCTGGTGCAGCCACGACAACAGATCTCGCTCGACCTTCGTCACCCAAAATTTCTTCGATGAATTCTTTTACTTCACGGCCACGTTCACCAACTAAACCAACCACAATAACATCAGCGGTTGTACCACGAGTCATCATGCCCATTAACACACTTTTACCGACACCAGAGCCTGCAAACAGCCCCATACGTTGCCCTTTTCCAACGGTGATAAAGCTGTTAATTGAGCGAACACCAACATCAAGTGGTTCGGTTATTGCCCGTCTTGATAGTGGGTTTATTGGGCTTGTGTCAGCACAGTAATCGTCATCATTTTTTATGGGGCCTTTGCCGTCAATGGGTTTACCAATGCCATTGATAACTCTGCCTAATAACCCCATTGATAACGGTAAATGTAATTTGGTAGAGACCGGTAAAACACGCGCACCAGGTAATACGCCACGTAAACTTTCTTCTGGCATTAAGTAGGTAATATCGTGAGCAAAACCAACAACTTCTGCTAATAAATCACCCTGTGTAGTTTCGACTAAACATTGGCTACCAATATGAGCTTTTACGCCTACCGCTTCAAGTGTTAAACCGACAACACGCACTAGTCGCCCCGCAACTGGGCTAGTAAACTTATGAATGAAGTTTTGGCTGTTCTTTAATCGCTCACTTATGCGGACACTATCAACCATTATTTTATCGCCCTTTTTTATAATCTTTTTTACAATCTACACTCTCTTTTTACAACCTTTGCTTTAAAATACTTTTTTAACGGTATCTACTTAATAGCAACAAGCGTTGAAAGAGGCGTTTGTTTCAAAATAAATACCCCGACTTCTATTGATGTAGGGCTTCTTGCAAAAAAGAATCTAATACTTGCTTAAGGCGTGATTTCATCTGCAAATCAATATTTGAAGTGCTATTTTCAATTTGGCAGCTACCTTTTGTTAGCTGCGGGGCTGGCAATAAGCGCCAGCCATTATCGTGAATATGTTTCTCCCCGAATTGTTCTACTACTTTTTTTACATCCTCAGGGTGTAGGTAAATTTGTGTGTTCGCTTCATTACTTGGCAAAGATTTGATACCCGCGGTAATGGCTGCCATTAAAATATCTGGGTTCGTTTTTGCTTCTTCTAAAACAACGGCCTCAGTTAGCTGCACAACTAAATTTAATAACTGTTCTTCAACATTTTTTTCAACACTAGCCAACGGCTTGTGTAATTGTTCAATTAACCCTTCCCAGTCACTACATAATTGATCAACGCGGTCTTTTCCTGTCGCTAAACCTGCTTCTATGCCTTGTTCAATACCTTGTTCAGTACCTTCAGTTAAGCCTTGAGTTTTACCTTCATCATAACCTTTGGAAAAACCTTCTTCTTTACCTTGATTAAAGCCCTCTTCATGAGCGGCTTGCCTAATGGCATCAATTTCTTCTACCGTTAACGGTACGGGCGCTTCCGTGACAACCTCTGGTGGCTCATACTGCCAATTAACTTTTTGTCCTAAAGCATTCGTTTTTTGTTCTTGTTCTACAGTTGGTTTTGTTTGCACATTAGGCAAAGTCCAAACATCCGATGTTTGCTGCTGATTCGCTTTAATAATATGTAATGGTGCTTTACTCATGTGCTAATACCCGATGCTAATATCTGAACTTTTCATGTTAACGTCTTACTTACAAAAAAATTATAAGAATTCATCGCCACCGCCGCCACCGCCAAGCATAATTTCACCTGCGTCAGAAAGTCGACGAGCAATCGATAGAATTTCTTTTTGTGCTGCTTCAACTTCACTAATACGTACTGGCCCCATGGCTTCAAGATCATCTGCCAACATTTCGGCTGCACGTTTAGACATATTACCAAGAATTTTATCTTTTAAGGCTTCATCTGTACCTTTGATCGCTTTCATTAGCGCATCTTGTTGAACATCTCGAAGTATGGCTTGCATCCCTCGATCATCAACATCAACTAAATTGTCAAAGACAAACATTAAGTCTTGAATTTGTTGACTCATTTCTTCATCATTCTCACGAATAGAGTCCATTAAAGCACCTTCAACACTGGTATCTAAATAGTTCATAATATCCGCTGCTGCTTTCAAACCGCCCATTTTTGCAGCTTGAGCGCCTGCTTGACCAGCAAATTGTTTTTCCATAATTTCATTTAATTCTTGTAGTGCTGCGGGCTGTACTTCTTCTAAATTGGCAATACGCATCATTAGATCTAAACGTACTTTGTCAGGAAACTGACTCATAATTTCAGCTGACTGCTCTGGCTCTAAATACGACATTACAATGGTTTGAATTTGTGGATGCTCATTACGAATAATATTAGCCACTTGCTTAGAATCCATCCATTTTAATGAATCTAAACCTTTCGCAGCACCACCCATCACTATTTGGTCAATTAAGTTGCCCGCTTTGTCTTCACCTAACGCGGCGGTTAATGCTTTACGCACGAACTCTTCACTTTGGAAACCAATAGTAGAAAAGTTTTGAATTTCATGAATAAACTGCTTATGAACAGCGGTGATTTTTTCTTGAGTAAAATCTTCCATAGCGGCCATTACTGTACCTACTTGCTGTACTTGCTTAGGCTCTAGGTGTTTCAAAATTTGTGCAGCATCTTCCTCAGATAAACTTAATAATAGAATACCCGCTTTTTCTGCACCTTCTAGCTTTTCTACATCAAATCCCGTAGATGCTGCGGCTAATGCCCCGCCTGCTTCTTTTTCATCACTCATCTTCGTTCAACCAACTTTTCACAACTTGTGCCGATAATTCAGGTTCATTAGCAACTAACGCTCGAACCGCTTTTAATACATCTTCATCACGATGAAGATCTGGTAATTGTAAACTACCATCAGGGGCAAAACCAACATTGCCCGCATCAAAATCTGAGGTAAGCATATCCATTGTTTCATCGCCTAAATCAATATGGCTATCAAGTGACTTATCACCGTAGTCTTCTGGTGTTTGATCAGGGTAAATTAAACGTTTCAACATAGGGCGAACCACCGCTAAAATCAACACAATAATAACTAACGCTGCCATGACTAATTTTAAAAGTTTAAGAAACCAAGGTTGCTCCCACATTGGTGCTTCTTCAATCGCACCAAAATCAGAACGGTTAAATGGGATAGTCACTACTTCTAAAATATCGCCACGTTGTAAATCAAAACCAACACTACCCTGTAATAACCGACGGATGGCGGCAATTTCAGTGA
>JQIA01000380.1_pt1 | contig 21996 bp, 20 predicted proteins | sample 811431 | NCBI WGS metagenome assembly JQIA01 (sample SAMN02998118, study PRJNA258478) | marine sediment metagenome | biome: marine; feature: seafloor; material: sediment; isolation source: oil-polluted sediment collected from 3 locations (0.5 km, 0.7 km and 0.9 km)... | place: USA: Gulf of Mexico ...
CCCCCTGACCAGCATACTCAGATTTTTGCTGGGCTCACCAAGAGGCTTGCCGTTATCCAGGAACACCAGTGAATGCTGCCCAAGCAAAACGGGGGAAACCGATACCTTGACGACCAGTTCCATGGTATTACGCAGGGTAGCGTCGTTAGCAGGGGATAATATATTCAGCGCCTGGTAGCGATTGATAGCGTTCTGTATAGGAGGACTTTTAATCGGCACTGAGCGAGCCGGTGGTAATGACTGGATGTTGGTGGATTGCACCTCAATTTTTTCACTACCGGGCTGGGGTTTCCCAGTAAAAACCGGGTTCCCATGCTCATCAACTGAGCGATAAACCTCCGCAGCTGACGTGCCGACTAGTGCTACCACTACCCAAAAAACAGCTATTCGTGCTTTGACCATGGCCCAATTATAGCTCCTAATTGAAAAATTCACCTAAAATCATCAGATGGGCAGGGTTTTGAGGATTAAGCACCCTGAACAAAAAAAGCCCCACATCCAGAAGATGACAGGGCTTTTGACAACTAAATGACCGAATCAGTCAATACATATTACACACTGTAGTACATATCAAACTCTACGGGATGGGTCGTCATGTTAAGAGTCTGGATCTCTTCTCGCTTAAGATCAATATAGGCTTCGATCATATCTGAAGAGAAAACACCACCGGCAGTCAGGAAGTCATTATCTTCGGACAGTGCCTCCAGAGCCTCTTCAAAGGAACCCGCAACCGTTGGGATCGCCAGGGCTTCCTCGGCCGGCAGGTCATACAGATCCTTATCCATCGCATCACCAGGGTGGATCTTGTTCAGAATACCATCAATACCCGCCATCAACAGAGCTGAAAATGCCAGGTATGGATTGGCGGTTGGATCAGGGAAGCGTACTTCAACACGGCGACCCTTAGGGCTGTTGACGAAAGGTATGCGGATCGATGCAGAGCGGTTACGTGCAGAGTAGGCCAGCATTACCGGTGCTTCAAAACCTGGAACCAAACGCTTATAGGAGTTGGTAGAGGCATTGGTAAAGGCATTGAGAGCCTTCGCATGTTTGATAACTCCGCCGATATAGTACAGGGCGGCATCAGAGAGTCCCGCATAACCGTCACCGGCAAAAATGTTTTCGCCATTTTTACCAATTGATTGGTGGACGTGCATACCACTACCATTATCTCCGACTAGCGGCTTAGGCATAAATGTAGCTGTTTTACCGTAGGCATGAGCAACATTATGGGTGCAGTACTTGAGAATTTGCACTTCATCAGCCTTGCGCACCAGGGTATTGAAAGCGGTACCGATTTCACATTGACCAGCAGTGCCCACCTCGTGGTGATGCACCTCTATGTCAAGCCCCATCTCTTCCATAGCGGTGCACATGGCACCACGCAGGTCATGCAGAGAGTCTACCGGTGGTACGGGGAAGTAGCCGCCTTTAACCTTGGGGCGGTGACCCATGTTGCCATGCTCAAATTCAACCGAAGAGGACCAGGCAGCTTCCTCAGAAGAAATTTTGTAACTGGTGGAATGAATATCAACATTCCACTTAACATCGTCAAATACAAAAAATTCAGGTTCTGGACCAAAGTAAGCTTTATCACCGATACCTGTGGATTTCAGGTATTCCTGAGCACGCTCACCAATGGAGCGCGGGTCACGGTCATAGCCCTGCATGGTGGTGGGCTCTACAATGTTGCAGCGCAGGTTCAGTGTGGTGTCTTCAGTGAAAGGATCGATCACTGCGGTGGAATCATCGGGCATCAAAATCATGTCAGATTCGTTAATGCCCTTCCAGCCAGCAATTGAGGAGCCATCAAACATCTGACCCGACTCAAAAAAATCATCATCAACTGCACTGGCCGGAATGCTCACATGCTGCTCTTTGCCGCGGGTGTCTGTAAAGCGTATATCGACCCACTTCACTTCATTTTCTTTAATAAGATTCAGAGTATTCTCTGACATATTGATATCTCCGTAGATAATAATTTTGGTGGTTATGAAATTTAATTCAGACCCCAGGCAAGGGTTGGTACTGCATTAAACATAAAATCACACGCCACTTTACAGCAATAAGCGTGCCAGTGAAAGCGTGGGCTAACATTCTGTTTTATATGCTTTTTCGAGCCATAGCTGTCCGCCAAAAGCACCAATACGGTGCGGCGGCACGCCTAATGCACCAATGCAGTGCGCTCAACTTTCTCCGACCTCTATTTTTATTCTAATCTCTCGGTCTTGGTTAACAATATCAACAATCCTGTGTCCGTTGATACGGCACCAGGCGGGAATGTCATTGAGCGCGCCTGGGTCGGTGCAATAAACACTCAGCAGCTCTCCCGGCTTAAGTTGTTTAATTCTGTCCTGGGTTCGGATAACCGGCAGCGGGCAAAGCAAGCGCCTAGCATCAAGTTCATGTTGATTATCTTGTCGGCTCATTAGATAAACCACTTCTTGGGCATATCATTAGCAGCACGAGGGCTGACCTCAATCTGGATATTGCCAGATTCCAAGCCATTTATTTCGACACTGACACGCTCAGCATCCCTACCCTTACTGTAACGAGCCGCTATTGATGCCGCCAGCTCCAGATCCTCCCGCAACGGGTCACCTACCAGCAGCGTGAGCGGCCCCGGGTGATTAGCAACCCGCAGATGAATAAACTCTTTCCTATACCCTTCGAGGAAGTTATTCTCCCCCTCTTCACGACTAACTATCAATTTAAACCGATCATTCGGCCGTATGTGCCGGCCGATTTTGAGCAACATAATGTCATCAAGCTCGTAGTATCGGTCACCCCGATATTGCCACAGATCCCGGAAGCGATTTGAATAGTTAGCATCGGTCAAAAAACAGCAACCACCTGCGGGCTGTGAAAATTCGTCAAAACCAAAGGCTTTGGCCAGTGCAATTTGCGGTTTGCGGTTGCGGCCATGAAAATCATACAAAGCCTCTCGGTTAACCCAACCATTACGTTCTGGCAACGTGGGTGGCAGGCGTTTTGCGCACAGCGGCCTTAGTAACAAATCATTGGCACCAGAGTCGGTTGCGATGAGCGGCAGAGTATCGGCGCGCTGGGATTTCGGCCTTTGTCCAACAACCTCGCCAGTAATAATAAAGTCGAAACTGTTTTCTGGGTCCAAAGCCCAATCCAGCGCCTGGTTGACCATAAATATCTTACAGTCCAAACAGGGGTTGAGATTTTTTCCATAACCATGTTTTGGATTAATCACCACATCCCGATAGGGCTCTGTCACATCGATAATATGCAGCTTGATGCCCAGTTGCTCCGCTACCCAGAGCGCACTATTACGTTTGACTTTTTCCTGGTCTTTTTTACGGATAGCATGGGTGTGGCCCTCCACGCAGAAACCGGTATAAAAGTTAATACCTTCCACATGAATGCCCTGCTCCTGAATAACTTTTACGGCCAGCATGGAGTCCAGGCCTCCGGAAACAAGCGCTACAGCTTTGGGTTGTCGGGTCATGAAATTAGATGGCTCAGGCAGAATAAGAGGGTCAAGTGTGGCCGATTATAACTGGAGTTTTTTCGTTAGTCATCCGGTTCTCATTTCACTATAGCGTCACTGAGTATATAATCCGCGCCTCTTCAACAGCTTTGGAATGATTTAGTGAGAAAAAAACTGCGCAATATAGCCATTATCGCCCACGTGGATCATGGCAAGACGACCCTGGTTGATAAGCTCCTACAGCAGTGCGGAACACTGGGCAGGAAAGATCTTGGCAAAGAACGGATCATGGACTCCAACGATCAGGAGCGTGAACGCGGCATCACCATTCTGGCAAAAAATACCGCCATCGAGTGGCAAGACTACCATATCAATATTGTAGATACCCCAGGACACGCAGACTTTGGTGGTGAAGTGGAGCGTGTTCTTTCAATGGTAGATTCTGTGCTGCTGCTAGTAGATGCCGTTGATGGCCCCATGCCACAAACCCGCTTCGTCACTCAAAAAGCCTTTGAGCAGGGGATCAACCCCATTGTCGTGGTTAACAAGATTGACCGGCCTGGAGCGCGCCCCCACTGGGTAGTCGATCAAATTTTTGATCTTTTCGACCGTTTGGGTGCTACCGAGGAGCAACTAGATTTCCCTGTCATCTATACTTCGGCCATTCAGGGTATTGCAGGCAATGACCCTGAACATATGGATGAAGATATGACCGCCCTGTTTGAGGTGATCACTTCCAAAGTAGCACCTCCCGATGTCGATCATGATGGCCCGTTTCAGATGCAGGTTAGTGCCATAGACTATAACAGCTATGTCGGTGTTATTGGGATCGGGCGCATCTCTCGAGGCAGCGTTTCAACCAATACGCAGGTGCGTATTATTGCAGCTGACGGAAAACAGCGATCTGGCCGAATCATGCAAGTTATGGGACACCTTGGACTGGATCGCGTAGAGGTACCAACAGCCAATGCCGGAGATATTGTCTGTATAACAGGGATTGACCACCTGAACATCTCCGATACGCTCTGTGATCCTGACCACCCTGAAGCGCTACCCGCATTGACGGTCGATGAACCCACAGTAAGCATGACCTTCCAGGTCAACGACTCCCCCTTTGCCGGACTGGACGGAAAATATGTCACCTCAAGGAATATCGCCGAACGTCTGGAGCGAGAGATCAAGCATAATGTTGCGCTGCGCGTCGAGCAGGGAGATACCCCGGACAAGTTTAAGGTATCGGGTCGCGGCGAACTACATCTGTCAGTTCTGATCGAAACCATGCGGCGAGAAGGTTATGAACTGGGTATATCCCGCCCGGAAGTTATCCAAAAAGAGGTTGACGGAGAGATACACGAACCCTACGAACATCTGGTCATAGACTGTGAAGAGATACACCAGGGCGCCATCATGGAGGAGCTGGGCAAGCGTAAGGCGGACCTGGAAAACATGGAGCCAGATGGCAAGGGGCGGGTCAAGCTGGAGTATATAGTGCCTGCTCGCAGCCTGATCGGATTTCGCTCACTGTTTCTCACCATGACCTCTGGATCAGGGATTATGGCACAGGTATTTGATCACTACGGAGCGGTTCAAACAGGGGATATTGCCAAACGTAAAAACGGCGTCCTGGTTTCTATGGTCAAGGGGAAGATTCTGGGCTTTGCGCTCTTTAATCTGCAGGAGCGTGGCCGACTACTGGTAGCCCCCAATGTGGACACCTATGAAGGCCAGATTGTGGGCATTCACAGCCGGGGTAATGATCTTGTGGTCAACCCCACCAAGGCCAAACAATTAACCAACGTTCGTGCCTCCGGTACGGACGAAAACATCGTGCTGACCCCCCCGGTTCGATTCAGTCTTGAGCAAGCCCTGGATTTTATTGAGGACGATGAACTGGTTGAGGTGACGCCTAATTATATACGCCTGCGCAAAAAACTCCTGCTTGAGCATGAAAGAAAGAAAGCAGCACGAACCGCCGTCTAGGAAGGTGTTGAGAGGGGCCTGCGGCCCCATCTCTATTCAGCAGTAGTCAGGCTTTTATAACAAAAACGCTTTTTAGCATGGTAGGGGATAACATCCACTACCATGCCATGATTGAGGGCATCCTGTAGCCCGATCCAGTAATCCGCATCAAAAATATCCCGATGATGCTCCTCGAAAATCTTGCGTACAACCGGATTAGCCAACAGAAAGGTTCGGAACTCCTCTGGAAATATATCATTAGGACCCACTGAGTACCAAGGTTCGCTGGCCATCTCATCTTCCGGTGTTCTTGGGGGGGGGATGCGGCGAAAATTGCAGTCAGTCAGTGGGCAGATCTCATCATAATCATAAAACACCACCCGGTTATGCCGGGTGACACCAAAATTTTTGAATAACATATCTCCAGGAAAGATATTGGCTGCGGCCAGTTGCTTGATAGCATTGCCATAATCTTCAATAGCCGCATGTAGCTCTTTTTCGGTTGCCGTCTCGAAATAGATATTAAGCGGGATCATGCGTCGCTCAACGTAGAGGTGCTTGATTAGAATCTCCTTCTCTCCGACCTGAACGGTAGAGGATGCCACCTTGAGCAGCTCTTCAATCAGCTCCTCAGAAAAACGGTGGCGAGGGAAAATAAAATTACTGTACTCCTGCGTATCAGCCATGCGCCCGGCGCGTTCATGACGCGATACCAGTGTATATTTAGCCTTGACCACCTGGCGAGTCATCTCCTTTGGCGGGGTAAAACGATCCTTAATAATCTTGAACACCCTGTCATAGGAGGGCAGAGTGAACACGCTCATCACCATACCCTTAATACCGGGGGCGATCACAAACTGATCATCTGAACTATCAAGATGTTCCAAAAATTCACGGTAGAATTCGGTTTTACCATGACGGTTGTAACCGATTGAGTTGTAGAGCTCCGAGGTAGATTTTAACGGCATCAGATCGTTCAAAAACCGCACAATTTCTGAGGGGACCGGCGCGTCAACTTTGAAGTAGGCGCGGGTAAAACTGAAGATGACGCTCACCTCGTCCGGGTCAAATATCAGGGTATCAACATACAGCTGACGAGATTCATTTTGTGCTATCGGAATCACAAATGGCACCGAAAGCTCCTCACTGACAACCTTGCCCATCAGGTACGCAGCCTTACTGCGATAAAAGACCGATTTATGTATAACTGCATAGGCATCGGCGTTGCGGATAATATCAGCAGGCAACTCCTTCAGGATTACATTGCGCATATTTTGAATATCCCGCTGCGCGTCCTCCCAGGGCAGGCCAAGATTGCAATCATCCATAATACCACCGAGCATATCACTCAAGTTTCCACCTGAGTGATAGTAATTGAAGGCGGAGCCATCTACTCCTATGGTGCGTGAGCTCTGATCAGCCGAAGGTAGCACATACATGTACTTATCAGATATTTGCTCATGGTCGAAAAATTTACAGTAGATAGAGTTAAAAAAGGTCTCGGCAATTTCAAAGTTGCTTAGATCACGAATCAATATCGAGTATTCCAGCTTGGCCGCCTCCCAGGTGGCCGGATCATGGATGAGATCCGGGGCGATATCACTGACCTGATTTTTAACCCACAAAATCCTATCAAGGTACAGGTTGATCCGGTCGCGAGAGGCCGACTGACAAGATTTCCAATCGGAATCTATAAAGCGTTGTCGCGCACCCAGAGTAAAAACATGAAATTGTGCAAACCAGTTTTCAAAACCGTGCAGAATGGTCTGAGCGATTTGCGCTATTGTTGGATTATTCATACAGATCTTCTGTGTAATTAAAGACCTTGTAATACTACCCGAATTAAGGACTAAAAGGAGCTGCGAACGTTTCTATTGTGTACGCCTAAGGAACTTTCTGATTCATTCATTGCCAAGCCATACCCCACTTAGGTTGGAGATATAGTAATGCATTGTCTACTGAGTTTATCTGATACTGGGATATCTGAAATTCCAGACCAGAATTGGCCAAAGCCTTCAGCAGATGAACCGACCTATTCATCTCAATTTATTTAAGAAATGATATTTGATACAGCTGTTCAAGCGCGCCAGATCAAATTATTATTTTATTATAGTTGGGGTTGTGATAAACCACGAAAATAAATGGGGCAGCGGCAAGCCTATTGATATTAATGGCCGCTATACGCTCACATCAAGCAGAGTGCCCAGTACATCTTCTGCGGCAGCAACCGCTTTTGTGGCCGCCAATGTCGCCAGCTTCTGCTCTTCCAGATCAGCTAACGACTGAGTCAGGTCGATTGTAGTGTTGTTGCCCTCCTGCTTAATGGTACCGGTTGAGGCAATATCATTGGCTGTTTCCTGGATATTTTCCAGCCCACGAGTGACACCGGAAAGACCTGACTGGATGGGGGATAAGACATTCATGGCAACAAAACCTGCAAGACTTTTTTTCTTTGAATGCAGTGAAGTATAGTATAAAAACAGGAAAACTCAATTATTACAACAATAACCTCAGGTCAAGATGTTTAGCAGCAACTTTTGCACCAGGATATTTCAGGTAAGGTATAGTACCGAGTAGAGGTGCTTCTATTCGCTCCTTCAGAGCATCAAGATTCCCCTTGAAAGCTGGCATCGAACTTTCCACACTGTTGGCAACCCAGCCTGCCAGCTTGACACCATCCCTTAAAATGCTTTCCACCGTAAGCAGGGCGTGGTTAATACAACCCAGGCGTACGGCTACCACCACAATAACCGGTATATCCAGCTGTCTGACCAGATCCACCCAGGATTCACTATTATTGAGTGGAACGCGCCAACCACCAGCACCTTCGATCAGGCACAGGTCCGATCTCAACTGCATGATCAAGCGGCAATGATCTGCCAGTTCGCTGGATCTAATTGAAACTCCAGCCTGTACCGCAGCCAAGTGAGGTGCAATAGCTGGCTGCAACGCCACCGGGTTGACCTGTTCATAGCTCAATGGCGATGACATTTGAGCCAACAATTCGACAGCATCCTGATTCCGTAGCCCCTGAGCCGTCAAAGTACAGCCTGCGGCCACAGGTTTGATGCCTAACCCTTGAAGGCCACGATCTGTAATGGCACGCAACAGGCCGGCGCAAACCAAAGTTTTTCCGGCATCTGTATCGGTAGCCGTGACAAAATAGCATTTTCCCATCAGGGCTTTTCCAAAATAAGATAGTAGATCTGCCAGGTTGCCGGCAGTAAATCCTTTTCGTTACGAAAAGGCTCGTAACCAGCCAGCAACGCCTGAATCTTGCTGCGCCCGGTCAGCCCGGTCGGGCGACCTGAGTTGATGTTATGGGCTCCCAACGCCTTAAGTTCTGTTGTCAGCTCACCTAATCTGCCGTAATGAACCGTCCGCATTTCAGTACAAAGTTGTGCCTTAAAGCCTGCCAGATCTGCCATGTGAAGAATTTCTTCAGCACTCGCAAAAGCATTAACATGCACATAGCCATCCACCTTCTGCCAGGCAGTTTTTAGCTCATGCAGGGTTTGTGGACCGGGGATTGAAAACCCCAAAATACCACCTGGTTGCAAAACGCGCATCGCTTCAGAGAAAACCACGGCCAAGTCAGAGCACCATTGCAACGCCATACTGGAGAAGATCAGTGACAATCTATCGGTCACTAAAGGCAGCGATTCAGCATCCCCACAACTCCATAACAGCCTTTCACTCTCCTGTTGTCGGCTTGCATGCAGCGCCATCCCCTCGGCCAGATCCATACCCAACAGGCTAGCCCCAGGAAATTTTTTCGCTAATCGCGGCATAAAATGACCCGTACCACACCCAAGGTCGAGAACGTGGTCACAGGATAAATCGGGCAGCTTTTCCAGGAGTTTGTCGCCTACCGCCCGTTGCAAACCGGCAACAGCATCATAGCTGTGCGCCGCATCACCAAAGGACCTGGCAATCGCCTGTTTTGTGATGGGAATTTGGGTTATAGCACTCATCTCTTTGCCCCTATGGTGCGATGATCTGCGCGAGCAACTGAGGATTATCGGCCCATAACCAGTGGGGGGCAGGAATTGTTTTAACCTGTGCCCTGGGACTTAGACTGGCAATATCACTGGCAACAGCGACTGGCACCAACGCATCTGACTCTCCAAAAATGTGATGATGCGGCATCTCTAATTCTGCTAAATCCGCGCGCAGATCCAGCGTTTCCAACAACTGCAGGCCAGCAAGCAATGCATCATTGTCGGGCAACCGGTCTTTAAATGAGCTAAGCCTGCGCATACTGTTTTGTGGGCGGACAGAGCCCTGAATGAGGGTCGTGGAAAACCGCTTGAGTAACTTGGCAGCATCTAACCTGAGTGTCGCCTTAAAGTTGGCAAATATTTCCGGTGCTACCCCACACGGCCATCCCTTGCTGCGGACAAAGGCAGGATTTGTGCCCAGGGTAATGAGGGACTGGACCTTTTCGGGGAAGCGACTGGCCACCTCAATGGCCAGCAATCCGCCCATAGACCAACCGCACCAGATGGCAGGTTGGTCGATCAGTGAAGCTAATTCACTGGTCAGACCCCGCAGCTTCCAGGTAGTTGCAGACGCCTCGCCTGCGTTCACATAACCGGGCAGATCCACCAATACCACGGAATAGCGTTTATTCAGATAGGGCAGCAGCGGTTGCCATATTGCCGATCCAAACCCCCAACCATGAATCAGAACCAGCGTTTGACGTTGAGAAATCCTCTTTTTACACTGGGGCACAACTCATCCTTTATCGACTCGAAAGACTGGCTTTTGCATTAAACGCTGATTGCTGCAAAGGCAGCCAGTAGTTGGTCAACCTGAGATTCTGAGTGGGCTGCACTGAGGGTTACCCGCAAACGTGCCGTACCCTTTGGTACGGTGGGGGGGCGTATCGCAGTCACCAGAATGCCAGCTTGCAGCAATTGCTCACTGATCTTCAACGTTTTTTCCGAATCACCAATCAACACCGGCTGAATCGCCGTTGTGGAGGGCATCAGTTGCAGTGGCAGTGCGGCCATCCCTGTGCGGAATCGACTAATCAGGGCGGCCAATTTTTCCCGCCGCCAATGCTCGGCTTCTACCAGCTTTAAACTGGCCAGAGTCGCCGCTGCCAGCGCCGGAGGCATCGCCGTGGTGTAAATGTAGGTTCTGGCTTTCTGAATCAGTGTTTCAATCAGTATTTCACTACCTGCGACGAAGGCACCGCCCGTACCGAAAGCCTTGCCCAGGGTGCCAACCAGAACCGGCACTTCGGCGCAAGACAGTGCTAATTGACTCAGCGTGCCCCGACCGCCCTCACCAATACAACCTAGCCCGTGGGCGTCATCAATCATCAGCCAGGCCCCGCTATCCGAGGCCCGTTGTGCCATCTTCTCAACCGGGGCCAGATCTCCGTCCATGCTGAATACGCCATCACTGATGATCAACTTGCGGTGGCCACGACTACTTTCCAACTTTTTATGCAGGTCAGCCATATCGGCATGGGCATAGCGCTGGAACCGAGCACGGCTGAGTCGTCCGGCATCAAGCAGAGAGGCATGATTGAGCCGATCTTCAAAAACTGCATCGCCCTTGCCCACAAGCGCACTGACCACACCAAGGTTGGCCATATAGCCTGTCGAAAACAGTAGCGCTCGCTCTCGGCCGGTAAATTCAGCGAGCGCCTCCTCCAACGCATGGTGGCAACAATTGTGTCCGTTAACCAGGTGTGAGGCACCACTACCAACACCATAGGTATCGGCTGCCTTTTTGAAGGCCTGTATAATCTGCGGGTGGTTGGCCAACCCCAGATAGTCATTACTACAAAAATTCAGTAGATTTTTACTGTTGATTTTGATCTGGGCACCCTGGGGGCCCTCAAGCACTCGTCTGGAACGATAAAGGTGTTGGTTCCTGCGTTGGGCAAGATCTATCGCTAGTTCATCAAAGCCCGTCAAAATGCTAGCCATGGACGGTCTGACTGCTACATGCCTTATAGTGTATGACCGTGTCCTGAGTGTCCTGAGACGCAGTGACATCCTCAGTATGTTGCGCCAGGGGTTCATGCGTGATTCCCAGCTTATTTAAGAGCGATTGATCGTTACTTTCCGCCGGGTTTGGCGTAGTCAGCAGTTTTTCTCCATAAAATATGGAGTTGGCTCCGGCAAGAAAACACAGCGCCTGTAACTGTTCATTCATGTTTTCTCGGCCCGCAGATAAGCGTACATATGATTTTGGCATCATGATGCGTGCCACCGCAACGGTGCGTACAAAGTCGAAAGGCTCCAACTCTGCAGCGTTTTCCAACGGGGTACCCTTAACTTTAACCAGTAAATTGATGGGTACACTTTCTGGGTGTTGTTTCAAATTAGCCAGCTGCATCAATAAACCCACTCTGTCGTGCTCACCTTCACCCATACCGACGATCCCTCCGGCACAAATTTTCATGCCCGCATCACGAACATTGGAGAGGGTGTCTAGCCTATCCTGATAGGTGCGTGTGCTGATAATTTCACCGTAAAACTCAGGCGATGTGTCGAGATTATGATTGTAGTAATCCAGTCCGGCCTCTGCGAGTTGACTGGCCTGATCCGTCGTCAACATACCCAGCGTCATACAGGTTTCCATGCCAAGCCCCTTGACCTTGCTAACCATTTCCAGCACAAAACCCAGATCCTGCTCAGAGGGTGTTCGCCAGGCTGCACCCATACAAAAACGTGTAGCGCCCCTGCCCTTGGCAGCACTAGCTTCAGCGACTACCTTATCCAACTCCAGCAGTTTCTCTTTATCCAATTCAGTATTGTGATGGCCGCTCTGAGGGCAATATTTGCAATCTTCCGGGCAGCTACCTGTTTTGATGGAGAGCAGGGTGCTGACTTGAATCTGATTAGGGTCAAAGTGTGCTCGGTGAACCTGCTGCGCCTGAAACAACAGGTCATTAAAGGGTAGGTCAAATAATGCCTGAACATCAGCCTGTTTCCAGTCATGACGCAACTCTGATTGCACTTCGGCCAGCATAGATACCTCTTGATTATTGATTACTCAAAGACCTTTGCACGAAAGGTCTCTCAACAGATTAAATTTGCCTACCAAAAGTGCCTGATATGAGACTTGCCCGACAGGGTAGACAGGGGGCACAATGGTATTTGCAGCGCAAGCTATTGTCAATGATCAAGGATGATTATGATTAACAGATGGTTAAAAATCATACACGCAACGATAATACCTGCGCGCTGCTTACTCTGCGGTGCACAAACCGACCAGAGGGTTGACCTATGTCGCGGTTGCCATCAGGACCTGCCATGGGTCAGCGGGGCCTGCTATCATTGCGGGCTACCATTGGATGTAATCCACAAATCCAGTTGCGGGAGATGCCTGCGTAAACCCCCTCCATTCCAGCGAACCCTGAGCCTGCTACACTATCATTATCCGGTAGATCATTTGATTACCGGCCTAAAATTTCACCAGCAGCTCAGCTATGCCCGACTACTGGGTACATTACTGGGCATAAGTGTCATCAATAATTATGAGGCATCAGAACTACCCCAGGCCATCATCCCCGTACCACTACATCGTCGACGACTCAGGGAGCGGGGCTATAACCAGGCCTTGGAGATCGCCCGTTTTTGCGCCCGCAAGACAGGTCAACCGCTATTGAACAACTGCTGCCAACGGGTGTGCAATACAACACCACAGACCGATTTGAAAGCAACACAAAGAGAGCAAAACCTGAAAAACGCCTTTAGATTAACCTCTGCCCCGCCGCTCAAATCAATTGCCCTGGTGGATGACGTTATGACCACTGGCGCAACGCTCTCTGAACTATCACAAACATTTCTGAATGCGGGGGTGCGAAAGATACACCTCTGGTGTATTGCCCGCACACCACTTAAATAAGTCTTGAAGACCTTTGCACGAGAGATGATTTTGGTTCCAGGCAAGACAAAAACGCGCACACAGAGGGAATTTACAGTTGTAAATGACCGATTGAGCACGCTTTTAACGCGATATGGGGGTAAAATGGCTCTCGTGCAAAGGGCTCATAATACAGGTCAACCTTGACAATAATAAACCGATAGCAGGATTTTCAACATGAATAGCGAAAAAGTTGTTTTTGCGTTTTTTATCGTTTTGGCGCTTACGCTCAATTTCGGTTTTTTTGTAGGCGATATTGATAATCCAGATCACCACAACGTTTATGAGCTATATGCCGCTATTGTCATCAGTCTAATTGCGACGGTTATGAAGCTGGGGGATCGTACCCATGTTGGCGCGGTACTGCTGGCAACCAGCCTGGTAGCCGATCTTCAGCTGGTTATTGGCGCTATGCTGTGGGGAGCTGCCGATCACCTACTAAACACGGGGCTGTCGCAATCAGTGATGGCTAGCATCGTGTCGCTCTCAGCCGGGGCACTATTGGCCAATATCACCTCGGTAATCATTTTAATTCTTGAAACCATAATGGTCAGGCGCTGAAGGCCAAACCCTATGCAGCACGTATACTACCTGTTACTGATGCAACTGCGAAAACCGATTATTACTATCATAGCGGTTTTTTCGATTTCTACGCTGGGGTTCGTGCTGATTCCCGGTGAGGATGCGCAGGGTAACCCCTGGCGCATGGATTTTTTTCATGCCTTTTATTTTGTTAGTTTTATGGGGTCAACCATCGGTTTTGGTGAGATACCCTATCCATTTACAGCCGCGCAACGCGCTTGGGCCATTTTTTCAATTTATGCCACGGTAATCGCCTGGCTGTATAGCATCGGCACTATTTTAAGCCTGCTCCAGGATCAAAATTACCTGCGACATCTCAAGCTGGTTCGATTTACCCGAAGAGTTAACGCACTAAAGGAACCCTTTTACCTGGTCTGCGGCTTTGGTGTAACCGGCAACTACCTTGCCCATAAGTTACAGAATATAAACATCGACACTGTGGTGATCGATATTGACCAGCTACAGATAGACAAACTTGAGACCGATTCAATTCCATTGTGTATCCCAGGGATCTATGCCGATGCTGCTGATCCCAATATATTGAATATTTCCGGTATCAAAAACCGTTATTGCATCGGTGTGCTGGCGCTGACCAACGATGATCGTGCCAACCTCAAAATCGCCATCAACAGCAAACTGGTCAACCCTGAAAGATTAGTGATCAGCAGTACCCGGTCCCAGGAGATGACAGCCAACCTGGATTCCTTTGGCACCGATCATATTATTGATCCCTTCAGTACCTACGCCTCTCACATGGTTATGATTCTAACCACCCCCTATCAACGCCTGATCTACGAACTGCTGGCTGATCCCTATCATAAGATGAAGAAGCCCCCCCATGAGATGAAGCGTGGGCGCTGGGTGATCTGCGGTTTTGGTCGTTTTGGTCAAGCGCTTTACGAACAGTTCAAAGCTCATAAAATTGAGACCACCTTTATCGAAATAACACCCGACAGAATGCAAGCCCCGCCCGGAACCGTATGGGGCATTGGTACTGAGGCAAAAACGCTCAAAGAAGCAAGAATCGAGTCTGCTACAGGCATTATTGCAGGAACTGGAGATGATGCGGATAACCTGTCCATCATTATCACCGCACGTGAAATAAACCCTGAACTAGTGACGCTGGTTCGACAAAATGAGGGCTCCAATCAACCTATTTTTGCTGCGGCAGATGTAGACCTAATCATGGAGCCAGGGCGTATTGTCGCCAATGAAATATTCCTCCATATCCGCGCCCCTCTTTTGACACAGTTTTTCGTCCACGCAACTCGGTGTTGTAATGATTGGGCCAGAGAACTTTTTGTAAGAATTGTCAATATTCTGGATAAAGAGGAGCTTCATGCCTGGACTCTGACGCTTGATCAGCAGAATTGCCCCTCTATTTATGATGCACTTAGTAAAGGTAAAAAAATCCCTGCTCAGTTACTGCTTAGAGATCCAAGAAACAGGGAGGAACAGCTAGCGGCACTGCCGCTACTGTTAAAGCGAAACGATGAATATCATCTGTTACCGAAAGCAGGTTTTGAACTGCACGAAGATGACCAAATTCTTTTTTGCGGCCAGTATAACGCTCAAACGCTAATACATTGGGCTGCCAGCAATCATAACATTTTAAGATATCTGGCCACGGGAAACGAAAACCCGGATGGCTACCTGTGGCGCTGGATCAGCTCACGCAATGCCAGATCATCAGATTAAACAAAGCGAACTCGCGTGAAGGCGTCAAAATTACAGGTAAAAAAATACCTTGCATGTCATGGTGAACCGGAGCTCGATTTTCTGGAACTGGGTAGTGCGGGCTACTGCTACGATAGGGTCGCGGTGATACCCGCCTATGATGAAGAAATCGAATTTCTGGACAGATTACTTCAACACGCACCTGATAATTTTTTTCTGCTACTCATTCTAGTAATCAATGCCCCCGATTTAGCGCGCCCAAAAAACCAAACTGCCGCAGCGTTGGCACAGACCCGGGCAATGCTGAGACAACTACAAAAGCCAGAAACCCTGCTGTGGCGAAGCCAGAACAGGCAGTTGCAGCTGCACAAAAAATCAGCCAACATCCATTTGCTACTGGTTGATCGCTGTAGTTCAGGCAGGGAGATACCGGTCCGTCGGGGGGTAGGTTTAGCACGCAAAATTGGCGCTGACCTCGCCTGTAAACTGATTATCTCTAACATCGTCAATAACCCGTGGATACACACCACTGATGCTGATGTTATCCTGCCAGCTGGTTATTGGCATCAAGATTTTCCCGCTTCCATTTCAGCGGTCACCTACCCTTTTGAGCACAAACCATCGGAAACCAGATATCAACTGGCAACGGCGTTGTACGAGCTATCCCTACACTGGTATGTACTGGGGCTGAAATGGGCGGGTTCTCCCTACGGCTACCACAATATTGGCAGCACCCTGGCCGTTGATTATGAGAGTTACGCAAAGGTTCGAGGTTTCCCTCAGCGTAGCGCCGGGGAAGATTTTTACCTTCTTAATAAGCTATCAAAGGTCGACCCCATATATCAACCTCATGGCCCAGTGCTTACTATTCAGGGACGCCCCTCCGCACGCGTTCCCTTTGGTACAGGACCTGCGCTGACAAAAATTCTTGCTCAGAAAAATCCAGCTGGTGATTTTCTTTTTTATCACCCCAGCATATTTCGACTACTAAAAAATGGGCTCTCTTTTTTATCGGATATTTGGGATACCCAGAATTTGGAGCTACCCGATATTGCCGCCAAAATTGCAGGGGAGGAGCAGGAAAGCTTGATCAGCAAGCACATCTATACGGTGTTATTAGAATTAAATATTGAGCGGGCTTTGGCGCATGCCTTTGAACATAGCAGAAACAAAGAAGCATTTTTTCGCCATATGCATACCTGGTTTGACGCCTTTCGCACCCTCAAGTTTATCCATGGCCTGCGCAACTACGCACTACCTTCGCTACCGATTGATCAAGCACTGACGGGTGCTGAATTTATTAACAACCCGGCCGTAGAAGAGGACTGGATAACCGCAGCCTTTGTAAAGTTAGTTGAAAAAGTCAGATCGTTACCGTAATCAGGCTGAGAATATTCCAGGCCTCCAGTTGCGCATATTCAATAGCTTCCGACAGATCATCCTCCTGTACGCCACTAATACCCCAGGCAGAATCATCAATCGTGCCAACAAGATCAAGGGGTTGCGACCCCACAGCTTCGAGCTCAAGAAAACTGGCGGTCCTGTTGGAAATATGGATAATGGCCGCACTGGCAGGATCTATTGTAGCGGATTCAGGATCATGCTGACAGGCAACGCCCTCTACTACCACTTCGGGAAGCCCCCAAATTTTCAACAGCTGCTGCCCGCAATCAGCAAAAGTAAAACCCAGCACTTCATGCTCATGCTCCCAGGGAGGTTGCCCGAACTCAACCCGCAATGCATCCCGAGCCAATACAGGCGATTCACTCAAAACAACCATTTTGCCGATATTATGCAGTAGCCCCACCACAAAAAGCCGCTCACTCGCACGCAATGCGAGTTTTCTGCCCAGGTGGTGAGCAACCATTGCGGTATCTACATTGTGTCGCCAGAAACTGTCCATATCGATCAGGTTTTCTGGAACGCCTCTGAAGGAGGCGGCAACAGAGGTTGCCAGCACCAAATTACTCAACTCTCTTGAACCGATCACAGTGATGGCACGATGTATTGTTTCAATCTCGGCAGGAAAACTATAAAAGGAGCTATTGGCGATTTTAAGCAGTCTGGCTGCCAGACCAGCATCAAGGCCGATTAAATCAGCCATCTGCTGCGCAGTGGAATTTTCATCGTAAATAAGCTTTAACAGCCGCAAGTAGATATCTGGCAAGGTTATGAGGTTACTGGCTTTTGCAGCCAACTCGGCGGCGTTGCGCATACAGAGACTCCGTCAACTTCTTGGAATAGCAGGTTTTTTGAAGACGCCCATCATAGCAGATCTTTGACCAAAGCAAGCGCCATTATAGGATGCCTCTATTAGTTGAATCCGGGTTAAAGGATTGTTCAACTGTATTTTCGAGGCACTCTCTGTGATACACCGGTCAAAATTTCATAGGAAAGTGTACCCGCACGCGAAGCGATCTCTTCAACCGGCAACCCCTGCCCCCATAGTACTACTTCATCACCCAGGCTGGCCCCAGGGCAGTTACTTAGATCCAGGGTAATCATATCCATGGACACCCGGCCCACCAGCTCGACCCTTACTCCTCTGATCAGTACGGGTGTTCCTGACGGCAGCGCCCTTGGGTAGCCATCAGCATAGCCCATGGCGACAACCCCAACCAGGGTTTTCTTCCTGGCCACCCAACACCCCCCATAGCCCACAGCATCTCCCTTTTCAACCTCTTGAATAGCGATCAATTCAGATACCATCGTCATCACCGGCCTGAGGTTTAAAAAGTGTTCGCTTGATTCCCCAAAGGGCGATGCGCCATAAAGCATCAAACCGGGCCTGACCCAATCTCGACGCGTTTGTGGCCAGGCTATCAAGGCAGCAGAATTTGCCAGGCTGACTTGTGCTGAAACCCCCGTTGTCACCTGTTCAAAAACGGCGCACTGATTGTCAGTTGTATTCCTTGAAGTTTGGTCAGCACAAGCCAGGTGGCTCATGAGCCTGATCTGCGTGACCTGATCAACAGCTTGAAGGCGCCGATACAGCGGCATAAAACTCCCCGCTGAAACACCAATTCTGTGCATGCCTGTATCCAGTTTTAACCAGATAACCCACTCGGTCTTTCCTCGATAGGCCTCCAGCATCCTGACCTGATCGGGTCTATGCACCACCAGCTCCAACCCATATCGACAGGCCAATGCCAGCTCATCAGCTTTAAACAGCCCTTCGAGCAACACGATCGGTTTTGTTATGCCCGCTTCACGCAACTCAATGGCTTCATCGAGAAATGCCACGGCAAAGGCGTCGGCCTCTGTCAGGGCATGGGCTACAGGTACCGCACCATGGCCATAACCATCTGCTTTAACAACGGCCATAATTGCAGATTGGGGTGCGTATGATTTAACTATATGAAGGTTGTGAACAAGCGCATCAAGGTTGATATGGGCTAGAGTGGAGCGGGTCACTCAGAATCCTCATAACCGTAAGCCAGGTCCTCAAATTTGGTAAACTTACCAATAAAGGCAAGTTTGCGTATTCCGATAGGGCCATTTCGTTGTTTGCTGATAATTATTTCCGCTACACCTTTATCGGGGCTGTCATCGTTATAGACCTCATCACGGTAGATAAAGGCGATCACATCGGCATCCTGCTCAATCGAACCAGATTCACGCAGATCTGACATTACTGGTCTTTTGTTGGGGCGTTGTTCCAGGCTCCGGTTAAGCTGAGAAAGAGCCATCACCGGCACGTTGAGTTCTTTTGCCAGCGCTTTAAGGGAACGTGATATTTCAGAGATCTCCCCCACACGGTTTTCCGATTTCTCTTTTACCTGCATCAATTGCAGGTAATCGACCATAATCAACCCCAGCTGGCCATGCTCTCTGGCTATCCTTCGTGCCCTGGAACGCACCTCATTGGGCGACATTGAGGGGGAGTCGTCAATGAATAGAGGTTTGTCTTTAAGCAGGCTGACCGCGGAGGTAAGCCGCGGCCAGTCATCATCATCAAGTTGACCAGTACGGATCTTGGTCTGATCAATACGCCCCAACGAAGAGAGCATCCGCATGATAAGCGACTCACCAGGCATCTCCATGCTGAACACCACCACCGGTTTATCTCCTGAGATTACCGCATGCTCGACAACATTCATGGCAAAGGTGGTTTTACCCATAGATGGCCTGCCAGCAACAATAATCAGGTCTGATGGCTGTAGCCCCGCTGTCATCTTGTCAAGATCGGTAAACCCGCTGCTTAGCCCGGTGATAGCACTATCGGAATGATACAGTTCATCAATGCGCTCAATCGCTCTGGTGAGTATCGGGTTGATGGGCCCTGGGCCCACAGAATTGGGCCGAGACTCTGCAATTTCAAAAACTCTGCGCTCAGAATCATCCAATACTTCACTACTGCTGCGGCCACCGGTATCAAAGGCATTATCTGATATTTCACGGGCCACTCCAATCAATTGCCTTAGTACAGATCGCTCCCGAACGATCTCTGCATAGGCGCCGATATTAGAGGCACTCGGTGTATTTCTGACCAGATCACCCAGATAGCCCAACCCACCGACAGCCTCAAGGTTATTAACCTCGGCAAGAGATTCAGACAGGGTGATCACATCGAGGGGCTGACTTGATTGCATCAGCTTTTGCATCGCCCGGAACAGAAGCTGATGATCATGGCGGTAAAAATCCTGATCAATCAGCGTATCAGCAACAACGTCCCAGGTTTGATTATCCAGCATCAAACCACCCAGCACCGATTGTTCCGCCTCAATGGAGTGAGGAGGAACCTTTAGTGCTTTTATTTGCTGATCAATTTTGGCAGTTTGAGACATAAGAGTTGCCCATTATAGACAAAAAAAAACACCCTGCACTTTTATGCCCAGGGCGTTTTGATTATTTTACAATTATTGAACCGACCCAGCTTGCTGGTCAGTCGATGCTGACATTATTCCTCAGCTTCAATCATGACCTTAACTGTTACGTTCACTTCGCTGTGTAGATGGATATTGATCTCATATTCACCCAGCTGGCGCAATGCGCCCTCAGGAAGACGAACTTCGCTTCTGACAATTTCAACGGTATCTGTCGATAACGCTTGAGCAATATCCTTAGCTCCGATTGAGCCAAAGAGCTTGCCCTCATCACCAGACTTGGCTTTAATGACCAATTCACTGCCTTCCAGCGCCAAGGCACGCGTTTCTGCAGCTGCTTTTGACTCAGCGGCCGCTTTTTCCAGTTCCGCTCGGCGGGCTTCGAAATCGGCCAGATTCGCGGCTGTGGCAGACACGGCCTTACCATAAGGAATCAGATAGTTTCTACCATACCCAGCTTTGACATTCACCTTGTCACCCAGGCCACCCAATTTACCCATTTTTTCTAACAGTATAATTTGCATCTTCAGCTCCATTCAATTCTTGATTACCGGACTGCTGCTGAACAGCCCCTGGTTAATTACTCGTTTACTTGCCCAGATATGCGCTGACGCAAATTCAGCATGCTATCAAGGAGGGCCGCTACAATCAGAAGCATGTAAAGGTATGGCCCCATAAAGAAAAACATTGTGTAAAACCCAATTAGCCACTGGCCGCTGAGTTTTTTAATTCCAATAATGCCATGCACCAATGCCAACCCTGCAACAAAAAAAGGTACGGTCAAACTCGGCACCCATTCCAGAAAAGCAGGGCTCAACGCGCCACCAAACAGGACAGATAGCATCATTATCAGCGCCATGCCCCGTGGCAATATGATGCTGTGAAACTCCTCACGGAATCCACCCGGGTTATAGAGCGTAGCCTGCCACCAGCGGCCGACGGCAAGACAACCTAGCATGGCCATTAAATGCATACAGCCCAATACGCCCGTAAAAATAGCTTTGAGCCAGAGCGCCAACTGCTCTCCAGATTGTTGCGCAAGCTCTGCCGCCATCTTGTCGAGCATCAGCTGACTTGCCTGAATAATTTCAGCAAGCAGCTCTGGCAACAACAGTGGGACTAGCCAGCTGGCCAACCAGCCCAGCGCAACACCGGCCAGCAGTGTAATTGCCCAGGACGCAGTGGCTCTTAATACCACCGCCAAACCAGCGCAACCCACTATAACAATGATAGGCGTTGGGTCACTGCCCATCACTAGCCAGGCCGTAGCAGGCAAGCTCGCCCACAACAAAAGAGCCATACCCTCTGTAACGCCTTTGCGCAGGGTAACCAGAGCAACCGTTGCAGCGCTTATCCAGAAGAACATGGGAATCGTAGCACAGATTGTAGCCACGACTACCGCCTGAAAACGACCGCGCATGGCGTACTCAGCAAGAGCGCGCACGGCAACTCAACAGGTTAGTTGTGAGAGTCAGTATAGGCTAATAGCGCCAGGTAGCGTGCTCGCTTGATCGCTGTAGCTAACTGTCGCTGGTAGCGCGCTTTAGTGCCAGTAATTCTGCTGGGTACAATTTTTCCTGTTTCGGTTATTGAGCCCTTAAG